>VFSW01000143.1_pt1 | contig 91298 bp, 81 predicted proteins | sample 5358111 | NCBI WGS metagenome assembly VFSW01 (sample SAMN11554181, study PRJNA540505) | mine drainage metagenome | isolation source: sediment from site ElyBrook_90M | place: USA: Ely Copper Mine, Vershire, VT | collected 2017 | reverse complement strand
CAGCCTCAGTGGGACTCCTATCAGCGGCCTCTGGACAGTGATTCAGTCTACAAGCGGTAAAACCTTGGCAACAGGTTTCACTACATTCGAATACAGTGTCACCCTGGGCACGACTTATGTGGTCGCAGTAGCGAACTATGGAACTTACCAATTTGTCAGATGGAGCAACGGGAGTACGAACAGATACATCACTATCACACCCGCGCAGTCGACCACACTAGTAGCATACTACAACTGATAGTTCCTCATTCGAAAGAATAAAGAACGTTCGAGCGCTAGATCTCCCTTCGACCCCAGGGGATCGATGCCGCAATATCTAGAAAGACAAGATCCTCGGCAAAATCATGTTAATGCCTTGATTGCGCGGCACTCCGAGCTCTTCCATTTTGCATTCGCGTCTCAGTTCTAATAAGATGTGCCTCCTTCTCCTTCAAAAGTGGCGTGCGGATTCCAAAAACTTCTTACAAAACTAGGGGATGAAAGAATGCTTTCTTTTCCGAGGAGTTTTATTAGAGCGAGAGAGAGAGGAAAAGCCACGAAAACGAAGGAAGAGAAAACCGAAAATGCGTTTCAAGAGGAATCTGTCGAAGAAGGAGACGTGAGATCGACTTGATTGGTGAGAGTGCTGGAAATCCCCCGACAGCTTAAGTAAGGTGTGGCGCGCTCTCAGCACTGCTAGAAGAAATGGTTCTCCCCAAGAAGTGTCTAAAGTGCGGGCATTACCACTTTGATGGCAGATGCTATGCAAATGTGCAGATTCTAGCTGGCATATACGTCGGCGAATACTCTGAGGAGATCAAGGATTGCAAGTGTGCCGAGGCAGATAGAAGTCCCAAGAGAGGTCAGTGGTTTTAGACTGTTCCCTACATTGCAGAGAATCGTCATAGATCCTCTTCGTCCGTTGCTTTGATCCATCCAGTCTGGGAGTTTGATATCTTTCTGCGGCCATACTTTATCCAGATGCTCCTACAATGGCCTCAACTTAACCTTCCCGAGCATTGAGCGTAATAATTGTTTGATAAGAGAGTTGGTACTTGCGCATATCTTTAGGAATAATAGGCGGCCCTTTGACTTTCCGTATCTTCTCTTCTGGATAAAGTTCAGACTGTCAAGATTTTTCTCTTTTGAGTCTTGAGAATTCGCATTTGTGAAAGGAGAGAACTCTTTACAGGATAGTTAATTCGAACTTTCTCCCTAAAGATATGAACTTTTTCTCTTCATCCCCTTCTAGGTCACCATCAATTAAGAGGTATTGCGTCATAACATGCATACAAAAGAGATACCCATAAGGGAAAGAGACGGCCAATTGAAGGAAGGTAACCAGATTGGACATTGTAACCACCACAATAATCGGATTCATTGTTCTTGTGGTATTGGCCATTTTCCTCTCAGGTCTCAAGATTTTGAAAGAGTGGGAGAGAGCGCCCCTTCTAACACTTGGTCGTTTTAGAGGTCTGAAAGGACCTGGGATAATTTACGTGCCGCCGTTCATCAGCAAGGTTCCATACATAATTTCTACCAGATTGCAGGTTCTGACTTTCAAAACTGAGCAGACATTTACGCGTGACAACGTTCCGGTGAATGTTGATGCTGTGATGTATTTCCAGCCAGTTGACATTGAAAAAGCCACACTTAACGTCGAGAACTACAGCACTGCAACCCAGCTCGCCGCACAGACTACTCTAAGAGAAACAATTGGAGGAGTCAGTTTTGACGATCTTCTCTTCGAGAGAGAAAAGATAGGAGCATCTGCGAGAGAGATAATCGATTTGAAAACAGAAAACTGGGGAGTTAAGGTGACTGCGGTAGAAATTAGGGACATTACTACCCCTGCCGCACTCCAAGAAGCAATGTCACGTCAAGCGCAAGCAGAAAGGGAGAGAAGAGCGAGAATCACACTCGCGGAGGCAGAATTCCAGGCTGCACAAAAAATGGTAGATGCTGCAAATCTCTACTCTGCGAATCCCAGGGCCATGGAACTGCGATGGATGAACATTCTATACGAGCTTGGCCTACAAGGTCGAGGGACGCTGATGCTCATTCCGACAAACATGCCAACTGCAGGAGCGAGTTTCCCAGTTCCGCCGTACGAAAGCCTTCAACCAAGAGCTAAAGACCAGCAAGAGCAGAGTCAGCCATCTGCTTCTGGGCCTTCCAAAGCTCCGAAAGTATGAGACACATTGTTCTTCGTATGGGAACCAACTTGATCAAGTTCGAGCTCGAGTGAAACATATCATTCGGCTCTCCAAGGTCAAAAAAATCCTGGACAAAATAGCGATCAAAAAGTAAAGCCTGACGCAAGGCGAGCCTCCTGAAAGTTGCAAGAACCAGCACGGCATCAAGGCTTGTTTCGGTATGTGTTGAATCTACGTCTGTAGCTGTTTTATACGGTGTAATCTACGATCATCGATAATCCACAAAGTACACCGATACGTTTCTTGTTCATTCAATTTTTGGTGTCAAAGATATCGGCATCTTGGACCGTTGACATCCACTGCAAACGAAAATCTTTGTGCTTGACTCCCCGCACGTGAAGACATTGCACCAAACTCCCTTACACGGACATAGATCGCAATCCTTCAGAATATGCAGTTTCTTGCGTCGGTTGAAGATATTCATTTCTTTCATACTGGTATTCTCTCAAATGGGGGCGATATTCAAAAACGTTGTACTTTATGTTTGATCGTAGATTGCAATGTATTGGGCGTTGCCGTCGAGCGTGATAGCCCTGTTTGGATCAGTGCTGTTGTTATCTTGCCAGTGAGAGAACGTGATTTGCACAACTTGACCGTAACCAGGGTTCCCTGTCCAAGGTCCATCGTAGCCAGAAGACATCTGAACAATATACGTCTCATGGTTGAATAATGTGAAAGGAAGGATGCTCCCGCCGGTGAATGTTCCGGTGTACGGCGTGCTTTGGAATGGTGGAGTGAGAGTGAGCCACATCCCTGGAGTGTGCAGATCATATCCATTTACAACACTTGCAGTGCCTAATTGTGTTCCATTGGGAAATTCAGCGATAATGTTGAGGTTGGCTGCTTGGGACGGAGGCACGTACTCGAATATGCTGTTGAGTGTATCTGAAGGATGAGATTGACTAAGTGTGACTAGATCGTACCTCTGGAGATCAATGCCCGTATTTGAATCATTGATGTATCTTATGTAATAATTGCCGTACCAGTAGACCACGATGCCGTACTGAACTCCAAGCTGCAGGTTGTTGAATGTGACCGGAGTGAATTCGCTCGCAATGTGGTTCCCGTTAATCCTCAGGTCAACGAAGATTCCATTGATTGTGCTGCCATTCAGAGTTGTACCCAAAACAGTGATGCTGTTGCCAGTCGGAGGCTGACTTTGAGGTGTCTGCGTGTAAATTGCAGAAAGCGACGTATCAGAGCTTGTAGCAGTAACAGAGATTGTCCGCGCTCCGTCGCCGTTACTCCAGTGGTTAAAGTAAGCGTTCGTGTAGTCTTCTGCGGTTACTGAATAAGTTTGCCCACTGGTGACGGAAAAAGTGGCCGGGGTAAAACCTGAGGCCGTAGTAGCGCCATTTTGTGAAAGCGTCACGTACAAACCACTAACAGATGAACCGTTCGCGTAGACAGAATTGACAGTTATTGCCGAACCATTTGTTCCTCCTCCTTGTGTTGTCGAGTAGATCGCAGTCATCGTGACCGATCCCGAAGATGCTATCGAGATTGGGTGAAGTCTGTTGGTCGTGCCATCGCTCCAATGACTAAAGAACTCTCCTCCATAATCTCCTACTCCTACAAGGTAATTCCCTGGAGCTAAAGCAAATTGAGCTGGTGAAAATCCGGTTTGCACCGTTGAACCTGACGTGGTCTCCACTACTACCCAATAACCGGTTATTGTTGATCCATTCTGAGACTGCGTCGTTACCAAGAGATTGGGAGAACTGGCGGATGAGCTAGTTATTGCCACTACGCTCAAAGAGGAAAAGAGTAGAAGTGAGATAAGAGCTAAAACACGTGTGAGGGATGGGAAGGAATTGTGAAAAATCCCGTTCTTTGCAGTCGTGAGATTCATTGGAACTCCATGCAACATGATCAGTATTTGATAGCGATGCAACATTTGACTAGAACAATTCAACCATGGGAATCCCTGCTCCACCGAAGAGTTATGCCTAGGGGTTCATCTCTAGGCATAACCCTGTGAGTTCAGCCTCAGAAACTATGGACTTACCTGATGGAAGGGCCATCTTGTCTTCATTTTGCATTCATTAATCTAAAAAAGTCACGGCCCCAAAAACTTGCTGACTCTATCAAAATCCTCGAGAGATTCAATTAGTGGCGTTTTCCGTTTCATGCAAGTGAGCAAGTTGGAGATGCCGAGTATACGACTCAAGATCTCCTAAATCAGCTGTCTCTTTACATTCGGGGCATACCTCGATCATTTCTTTCAAGCTGTCCCAGACAACTTCTAAGAGCGACAGTAGCATCAGGCACATTCTCCTTTCCTGCAGATACTATCAACCATACGTAGATGTGCCCTACTCATCACATAAACGCCATGCGTTTGTAATTGATTTTGCTATGAAAACAAATCGTTCAATTGATGTATAAATTCTATAAACAAAAAGCAGCTTAGGCACTTCAGGATGACCAAAAAGATACTTGGCGGAGTCCTTTTTGAATGGATTGATCTTCAACCATTCTACAGATGGTTTGCAAATGAGCAAATTGACCTATGAGGCACAATCCTAAAACCCACATCCGATATCCAAACTTGTCCAAGCCCTAATAACGGTCAGAAAGATCGAAACCCAACATGCAATCGCTTAAGTGCAAGTAAGCACCTACTTCTTTGACTCTAAATGTTCAAACAAGTCACGCAAGGTAGAAGAGACAAGGTAAAAGGAAAGATCCGCGAAAGCGTTGGAAAGCTGAGAAGAAATAAGGGTCAAGAGTTGCGCGGCAAAATGGAGCAAACTAGGGGTAAAGCCAAGAACAAATTACGCCGAGTGTTGTAGAAACCATTGCCCTGGAGCGCTCGATCTATCAATTGGGCGCTAGGGAACAATCGAAATAACTTCTGCAACTTTCACTCGATAGATTGTCTGGCACATTTTCTAGAATTCTCCACTTTTTCTAGCCACGAGTCCTTCGTTGACCTACAAAGTGGAAAGTAACTGCTCTCGTAGGTCGCTGGGCATGCCATTCTTGACTTTCTAGCAAATGCGCAAGATTTGCATATTCAAATCATATAGAACAATCTTGCTTACTCATAAATTGAACTGCGGCAATTATACATCAGTCGGAAATGAAAGCGTTAGCGATAATCAGCGTTCCAGTGATTAGTGTGTCTTAATGATGGCAAACGAGAATACGTGGGATTCACCAGAGCCTTCCAAGAGAAATGAGAGTGTTTGGCTAAACAGAGGGTCATTGGAAATAATAGATCTGATATTGTTGGCATGTAAACGCGGAGTGCTAAAAACGCACATTATGTACAAATGCAATCTGAACTCGAAACAAGTGCATACTTATCTAAATTTTCTTTTGAGATTTCGGCTTATTGAGAAGAAACGCGACCAAGATAATGCAAGATATTTGTACGAGACAACAGCACGTGGCAGAAAATTCATGCTTGCGTACACCGAGCTTCAGAAAATTCTTACTCCTGAGTATGCTGCGGAGAGTTGACCTTGCGTCCCCAGTCTCTCACTCCTGCTCTTTGATCCAGTTCTTGCGACAGGTCAGCGGGCCGGATCTCGACTCGAACTATCTTGTCACACCATTTTCCTACTTCGTCGATGATGTCCTGTAGTTCGTTGCTATCTGAAAATTGAATGATTGAATCTGTTAATTGATTCCGCAACGCGGAAATTACAAACTCTTTGCCGAAGGAGGCCGTCTTTGCGAAGAACTTCAACACGCCGAGGTCTGTCCGCTTGCGGCTCTTTGTGGCAAGCAGGGTCACCTGAAGTGTGTCGTGATTCGCATCGTAGCCTATAAAGTAGGTCTTGAGGGACAGAGTGAAGTACCTACTTTCCGTCACATTACGTATTCTACGATCTAACTTCCTGTCATTAAACAGCACAACGCCTATGACGACGCAACTTGCAATAGTGACCGAAAGGATCACAGTCAGGGCGGGATTATAGAGCAACAGGTCAAACCAACCTGCGAGGATGCTCCACCAGCTCAATCTCTAGATCCTCCTTGTTTCCACACGCATTTCAAAGTACAACCACAACCATTCGATTGGGTTTCTTCTGGATGTAGACTCCAGCCTGAATATGGGTTCACTTTTACAACCTCGTTGTTCAAGCAAATTTGCACTCTTACTAGGCGCTTTATTTGGGAAGGTGGCGAATGCCCACAGCGGTAACACCAGCTATTATGACAACAATGGCGGCTGCGAGAACGAGTATTGCGTCATTGCCAAAGAGATTTGTCAAAATATTTGACATGCTGGTGCTTTGACCTGCTGACCGAGATCCAGAACTTGAACCGTTAGGTGGAGAAACCTGAGGACCTGTCGTGGTCGAGTTGCTTGTCTGGATAGATTCCGAACTGCTAGACTGAGAAGTGGTTACAGTCGGGTTGCTTGTCTGAGTAGAGCTAGATGAGTTAGGCGTACTCGTCGTGGTTGAGGTTGTTGTCTGATTGGTTATACTGCTTTGGACGTAGATGGCGGTGTACGTTGCGCTGCCGTTGAGCAATATTGCTCTGTTCGGATTGGTATTGTTGTTATCCTGCCAATGAGACCACGTAATGTTCACCATAGGTCCAGTTCCTGTCAAGTTCGTAACCCAAGGGCCGGAGTAACCAAGAGACATCTGCAAAGTATAAGTTTCATTGTTGAATAATGTGAAAGGGAGGATGCTCCCGCCGGTGAATGTTCCGGTGTATGGAGTTGTTTGACCTGGAGGAACTACCTGCAGCCACATCCCTGGAGTGTGCAGATCATATCCATTTACAACACTTGCAGTGCCTAATTGTGTTCCATTAGGAAATTCTGCAAGAACGTTGAGGCTGGCTGCTTGGGACGGAGGAACATACTCGAATACACTCTCAAGCGTAACTGAAGGATTTGACTGGTTCAGAGTCACGAGATCGTATCTCTGGAGATCTATGCCAGAGGAGGAATTGATGTATCTTATGTAATAATTGCCGTACCAGTAGACCACGACGCCGTACTGCACTCCCAACTGACAGCCAGTAAAGGTAACAGGTAGAGATCCCTGTGAAACGTTGTTTCCGTTGATCCTCAAATCAACCAAGATACTTGTAACTGCGGTTCCATTCAGTGATACGCCAGTAATCGTAATGCTACCGGTAGATTCGGGCAAACCTGAATAGAGATTGCAGGCCACATCCTGAGGATTCTGGGATCCACTTGCCGCAAGCTGATTGGACGAACCCGCGGACACATGCGCTATTGGGAACATGACCATAAGAGAAAGCAGAAGAACTGAAATCAGGGAGGCTGCAAGCAATGGAGAAATGAGAGAATGCAGTCGCATCATTCGTACTATACGCAAAAATAGTCCACTGGTCTAATATTGAGAACTAGATATTTGTGAGTAATGAAACTTTGGACTAGAACAATTAACCTGATCGACTCACACTGCAAAATGCCTTGCTCTTTTAGATCTTATCTGGACAAACTGGAAAGCTTTTAGGTTCTATCCTCATCTCTAGTAAAAAATATGCTTCATTTTGGGCAATATTCGACCTTGGTTTGGTAGATTTTTGAGCCTGAGCAAACCTAGACTTTGTAGTATGAAATGAGGGTCATAGCCTGGGTCGATGTGACATTTATCACTGGATTGGTACTGCCATTACTCCAATGATCGAAAATGTATCCACTAAGATTTTCGGCTGAAATCGTTACGACAGAACCCGAGACCGCGTCAAACGTAAATGGAGTGAAACCCATGCTTGAAATGCCGTCCGGCTGGGTTACGATCGTTTCAAAGCCTCCGGCGATTTGGGTTCCGTTCAATATCTCAGAGTGAACGGTGATCGGAACCATCGAGGCGAGCGTAGCCACAATCTGATTGAAGTACGGCGGCAACATGACGTACGAATGCCCAAATGTCCCATTCGTCAAGAACAGGTAGCCGACGTAATCTGAAGCTCCCACAACATAGTATGGATTCAAGGAGGAAACGCCATAGCTGAAGAAAGCAAAATTACTCTTGTTCTGGTTCATGTGCCAACCACCGAGGCCCGTGAGTGAGGGATCTCCAAAGAACGAGGGTGCAAATGTATTTTCAAAGATTCCTATTGTATCCACTGTCCCCACAAGATTCTGAGGAACATCGGCTCCCGAATTACCAAATACAAAAGTCATCCCTAAAGATTTGGCGTAACTCGTCAGAGTCGAGAAGTATGCAGGGATATAAGTCCCTCCAGGTCCCGGATAGTACCACTGTCCTTGAGGACCGTCGTATTCCCAATTGGGCATTTGATCAAGATATATTCCATTGACCTGATACCATTCGTAATACGTGCTAATGTCTGCCTCAACGGAGGCGATGAGCCTCGTCCCCCATGTTGTCGGCACGTAACCCAGAACAGTCACGTTCACCGCTTGCATATTTTTGACTTCCGATGAAAAATTGAGATTGTATGAAGCTCCGGGCCCGCCGGCCGGATTGATCACAGCTATAATGGGCACAGAAGGGTAGGCGAGCTTGGCCTGAATAACTTCGTTCACTTGATTCAACTCGCTTTTTGAATAGCTCGAAAATATTGGTACGATGACGCCGGTACTCACCGGTGTGTCGATATTCTGCGTTGAAGAGTGAGAATCAGTGTAGGAAGTAGTCCTTGAGGAAGTCCTAATGATGCGTGTCGATGTCGTGACGCTTGAGCTTGTGGTAGTCGAAGGCGTAACGACAGTTGCCATTGAAGGAGCGATCAGAGTTCCCAAGGAAGAGTAAGCTGCGATGATCATTATGACAATCAAAATGCCAGAACCTAGTACCATCAAGAGTATGTGGCGATGATTATTACGCGTGAAGTCCATGTTCCAAAGCCACTCATTTTTCCAACACAAGTGGTGAAATTCGCCTTCGAAGGTCTCTGAAGAGTCGCGATAAATTTTCGCGATTCTCTTTGTGATCTCACTACTCGATAGTGATTTGAAATCATAGTATTAACCCGTTGTTGTCAAATGTCAGGGAATTTTGTAAGAAAAAGTTCTGCTCTGATTCGAATATGATTCAGAAAACCGAAAAATGGGTATGGTCCATTTTCATTTCTCGCCCTACCTTTTCGAATGCTACTTTCAGATCGGGGCTTCTGAAGTGCGCCCTAAGTAATGATTCTCCTGCCTCCATACTGACAGTTAAACGATAAAATTTGACTGCGCATCTTGCTTGACTCTTTCTGATTTCCCCAGCTTTGTGCTCAGATGAATCTATTTACCATAGCAAGATGATAGAGGATTGTTCTAAAGCTCTGTACCACATCGGTGGATTTATCGCGCCGAGGGAACCGAAAGGGGCTACCTCGTTCTGTCCCCACATATTAGAGAACTGAAAGCATATCCTTCAGAAAATCTGCGAATTAGCCACTTTGGAAAGCTCTCGAAGAGCGTCGAATGGACTCTTTTTGGATAAACATACTACTCTATATTCATCGGGAATGGATGAATCAACATTGCTCGACGAGCAAGGCAATTGTATGATGTGAAGTCCCGCCTACTTGACTGCTTTCCAGTCTTGATTCTCGGATTCGATAATCGTATCGAGTCTTTAATTACGCCCACATCCAAGCAAAGGCCCATGAAATACCGATCCAGAATGGAAATACTTGCCATGGTTTTGAAATCTTCAATGAGAGGAGCCACGAAGACCAGACTCATGTACGGTGCTTATCTCTCTTACGCCCAGCTCAAGGAGTACCTAACTTTCGCGCTAGAAAGAGATCTCCTTGTTTACGACGACGGATTACAAGTCTATAGGCTTACTACCAAAGGTTTGCGCTACTTGAATGCCTATGAAGAAATAAATGAAATCATATCTTTAGAAGAGAGTAATAACCCACAACACCACAATGTTGAAGCAAGTTTTAGTCAGAAACCCTTAGAGGTAATGCACTAGTAGCACCCATGCCTTCTTCAAAAGGAGCGCCTGGCGGTTATTGCATGCTGTCAGGCGAGTCCAGTTTTCCTTTAGTTCATTGTCTGTAGGGTTGGGTTGATCCGGTTCTAGGGATTGAGAGGCCCTCACAGGTGACACTTCGCTCGGCGCAGTCATGGGGTCTTATTGAGTAAACGCCCAAACCTTTCTCCAAACAAATCGTGTATCCGAGTTGCTGCCACTTGCAGGAATCTGTCGAGGCGTAAACATTCTTCCTAACAATTGAGAGACTAGATACTTACTAAAAACTCCTGCACAATGATTTTAAGGAAAGCGAGCACATTGGCCATGCTACATGTTAAGTACTCAAGAAACAGTATACGAAACTGATTCTGCTCTTTGCAAATTTTGTCGAGGGAGATTAGTTTATGATCCTGACGCAGACGAGAGAGTCTGTTGCTCATGCGGAATGGTAAGCGAGAACGTGGGCACTCATTTTGGATTTTCTTCGAGCTCGCGATCATTCGGACTGAATGTCAGGCCTGACGCCGCGGAATCGGCGTCTAGCATGACATATGATATCGACCTTCCGACAGTTATTGGCAGCAAAAATTTTGATGCCCACGGAAACGGAATCCGCGATAGTTATGAACTATCCAGACTTCGGAAACTGAACAATCTTACTATCTACGGAGAGCCCAAGAGAAAGAGTTTGTCAAAGGCGATAGACACTATCAGACGCGCAACTGAGATGCTCGGCGTAGGTGATGCTGTTGGCGACGTAGCGTACGAAATCTATCGGAAGTGTAACGAAGGCGGAGTTACAAGAAGAAAATCAATCGCAGATCTTGCACTTGCCTCTGTGTATGTGGCCCTCAAAGAACTCGGAATCGCACGATCAGTTCACGAAATTGAGCAAGTGACGAAAGAAATGAATTCCAAGAGCGTCCACCATTACTACAACTTTCTGATGAATGAACTGAAGATTCGTTCCACGTCATCCGATGCTTCCTCTTTTGTCTCGCGAATTGCTGCGAAAGCTGGATTGAATGGAAAAATCGAAAGGAAAGCGATTGAAATACTTTTGCGAGTAAAAGACGATCAGGTATTGATCAGCAAGAAACCAGTCCCGTTAGCAGCCTGCGCACTCTATGTAGCCGCTGAGCTTTGCGGCGAACCAGTGACTCAATTGAGAATCGCATGCGCGTCCGAGGTGACTCCTGTGACAATAAGGAAGCGGAGTCTTGAGATTCTTGGGATACTGGAGAACTCCAAGCAGGCGGATGGAGTGCACGAGACAAAAACTCCGGCTCTGGAAGAACTGCTGGTCATGCCGTAGGCTCTAGTCATTCTTGCAAGGTAGTAGCAACTTTGTTGCACCAATCGAATTGAAATGTTTGCTTGTGGATTTGCGCATTTGTTTCAGATTTGTCTATGCCCTAAAGCATGGTGAGTAGATTGAAGGCAGTTATTCACCAACCCATGTACTTGCCTTATCCCGGCTTCTTTCACAAGCTAAATCTCGCCGATGTCTTTGTCATAATGGATGATGTCCAGTACGACAAGAGGTTCACCAATCGAAATGTGATCCTGGACCCGAACGGGCCCACGCATCTGAGCGTCCCTATTAACAAGAAGCAGAAATTTTCTCCAAACATGGTTGTTGAGATAAACAACAATCTTCCATGGAGAGAGTATCACTGGCAGAAAATTCACATGTGTTACGCCAACGCGAAGTTTTTCCAGATGTATGGTGATTACTTTGAGCGTCTCTATTCAAAGGAGTGGAATTTGCTTTTCGATCTGGATTTCGAAACTGTGAAGAAGATAATGGAATGGCTTGGAATCAGGATTCCTGTCGTCAGGGAATCGGAACTGCATATCGAAGGTAGCGGTACCGCCAGACTCATCAACGCCTGCAAGGCAATAGGCGCTGATACTTACGTATCTGGAAGAGGTGGCAAGAACTATATGGACGAAAGTCTATTCGGAAAAAACAACCTAAAGCTGGAGTACCAAAGATACACGCCAAAGCCCTACCCACAGAGGTTTACTCAGAGCTTCATCCCGGACCTTTCCATAATCGACGCGCTCTTCAATCTGGGCCCAGATGCATTCGAGATCATAACTGATTCAGAGAAATTGATCGGACAAAGCGAAGGAAATTTTGTTCCCGAGCAAACAGCCAACTCGAGTCGGACCCATTCTCTGGACAGCAATCGATTAGAACGAGCCCATTTGTGAGCCCGCCTAAATGAATGGATACGGAGGGTGCCACGATAATCTGCCTACGTTGAATTCGACTAGAAGAATCTGCCGTGAAGAATATAACACAGCCCTCCAAAATTGAACTCACGCGGAGGGACAGAATGGAAGCTCTAAGCTTAGTTTTTTTTCGAGGCATCTGCATTGCTTACGAGAACCTTGATTTCAGCTCCATGTGACTAGGAAAAAGTCATTTTAATTTCTGTGCCTCTTTTCCTACACCAAATCATCGCAACCATCGTAATGCTGAATCTATCTCAAACGTGAGGAGGCTGCCTTACACGAGGAATAGATCAAATGCATGGGCGAATGATATCAAAAAGAAATGAAGAAATTCGCCTGGTGACAAAAAAATCATGCCAAATGCACGGGAGTCAGAAACAAAGGAGAAAATAAAAGTTGTTGAAGAAAGGAAAAGTTAGTAGGTATTTTGGTGCAGGCCCGTGCTGCGTGGACCGCATTCTGGGCGGTGAAAGCACGCATTGATATTGCCAAAATTGCGAGCTTTAAGATTCAGAGCTTTGATAGTCTTGGTAGTCATCGGTTCAAGCCTGTTTGTTGTTCTTGCTTTTAGTTCTTCGTCATTCATCAAGACTTCGCCACCCTCCACTTCGGTTTCAAATTCCCCTGTCACTCCCTCTTATGTCACCACCGTTTCGAGCTCTACCGCCCCCACTTCTGTCAACACGACTTCTGATTTTCCCCCACCGCCTGTGATGAAAATTTCTGTGCCTCTGTATTCATATCCAAACGAAGATTGGTATCAGGTTGTCACAAGCTCTCCTACCACAGGCATCCTGATCATAAATCCAAACTTCGGCCCCGGCTATTCTCCAGACCCAGTTTACGCATCTGCCATCCAAACAGTGCAGCAAAAAGGAATTAATGTCTTGGGTTACGTGTACACCTCATACGCCGACGGATCCGTTCCAGTTTCGAAAGTGGAGAATTGGATTCACGAATATTACTCATGGTATCATGTGGACGGTATATTCTTCGACGAAGTAAATAGCACATGCTCACCCCAAACAGTGAATTACTATGGGGCGCTCTACAACTACACAAAGTCGCAGCCCGGTCCTGATTTAGTGATCTTGAATCCTGGCGGGCCTGCCGGAAATTGTTATGCTTCTATCTCAGACATCCTCGTGACATTTGAAGGAGATTATTCTCAATTCATCAATCATTATGTCCCTGACAATTGGACATTGAGTTACCCGCCCAGTCATTTCTGGCAGATTGTGTACAATGCAACGACATTGCAACAGATGCAAAACGCTGTACGGCTCGCTTCGCTACGAGGCTCGGGCTGGATATATGTGACCAACGGCCTCTCAATTGGTGTGAACGCCTTGGGCAGATTGCCGACGTACTTCTGCCGAGAGGTTGAAGCCATCAATTCATCGAATAGCACATGTAATGCTACGACGACCTAGGCGCGCTTGGATGATGTTAGAAGCAACCAAGAGCGTACGCGGAATATAGCTCCGGCTCGAATTACCAGATAGAACAATCCGAAAAGGCTTCTTGAAACAAAACCGTATAAGTTTCTGAGACATCTGTTGAAAATATTTCTCTAATCGCTTGTCAATGATGCACGTTTTCTTGTTCTGCAATCAGAAAGCAGATGTTGAAATGATATAGAACAATCTTGGATTATGCAGATAAGACCCAAGGCCAGAGTAATTGATTAATCATAAATGAACATTCTGGCGATAGGCGCCCATCCCGATGACATAGAGCTCGGTTGCGGAGGGACGCTTCTAAAGGCTGTGAAGCAGGGGCACAACGTGTTCATGCACACCCTAACTCGCGGCTCGGCCTCGGGTAATCCGGTTGCAAGAACTAGGGAATTCACGCAGTCTGCGAAATTTATCGGGGCAAAAGACGCGTACATCGACGACCTGGTGGATATGAGGCTCATGGACAAGGTCGACGTGCTAATCAAGCACATTGAGTACTACATGGACAAGGTTGATCCAGATGTCATTTTCACCCATTCGCCAAATGATATGCACCATGACCACAGAGCGGTGGCATCGGCGACAGTTGAGGCGGGAAGGTTCTACTCGAACATTCTCTCCTACGAGATTCCGCTCACCAAGACCTTTGAGCCCATCGTGTACTATGACATCTCTGATGTGATCGACAAGAAAGTCGAGCTGATCAGGATTTTTTGGTCACAGTCGAGCAAGCTCTACTTGAAGGCCAATGCCATAAAGGCCCTCGCCGAATACAGGGCGCTCCAGAGCAGGCTGAACACGTCGATAAACTACGTCGAAGCTTTCGAAGCTCTGAAGCTCTACTTCGACAAGGAATTCAAACTTACGAAGGCACCGTTCCACAAGTCAGATACTAATTACGTAGAGGAGTTTCGTCAGGAAGAAGTCCAGGCGCTGGTGTAGGTCAGTTTTGCTTCGTGTCCGGTGAGACTTGCTTGCCTGATTCTTTTCTTTCCAATCCCGGCCAAGCTGTATTCTGATACCCTGATAATATTCTAGAAAATTCTACTTGCACTTATCACGTTCATTCTTTAAAGGCAGTACCTCGAATTACATACAAGGGTAGGAAGAAAAGTGACAGAACAGACTTGGTTGAACCGGCTCACCGATGAGTCGAATCTTTGGTTAATGGCAGCCAAGTCGGAAGACTCTGGTAGGTTTGTTGATGCCGCCGACTTTTATCTCAGAGATGCTACTCAATGCGTAAGGAACAACAAGCTAGTTCAAGCTGCGTTCAGTTGTTCATGCGCCGCATCATGCCTTGAAAAAATAGGCTACCTGGCATGCGCTGATCTGTTATACGCAGAAGCCGCATCGATCCATGTGGATAATGGTATCAGAGTCATCGGCGTATCGATCAGTGAGCGTTTGTGGTCGCTGGAGCGCGCTCATGTATTCTTTCTCTTGGCTCATGAAGTTCAATCTGCCAACGAAGTGCACCGCAAGAAGCAGTCCTTAGAAAGAGGAGACCTATTCATTGACTTTGGTGATATAGTTCGGGATCCGCATACTAATACTTGTGAATCAATCGAGTCTGTAAAAAGGGAACATCCCCCGGGTACTGACTGGATATCGAAATCGATCGCAAGTTTTCTCGCCGCGAGAAGAATTCAGGCCGAAAGAATGCGAAATTTTGGCGTAGGATACAATTCTGGGAAATGAGCGAGCAATGAAGAAAGTCTTAATGATCAACTGGGACAACTATCCGAACTTCATGTCGGGAGGAGTCTATACCTGGGAGAAGTCATTCGTCGAGGGAATGCAAGATTCGGAATTTGTTGTTCTAAATCAGCTCTCCAACCCTAATGTCAGCGAGATTTATTCAATCCCCCGGAACGTCAGTAGAGTAATAGAGGTTCCTCTATATGGCACGAATAGATTCGAAGAGTTCTCAAAACAAGACGGCCCGCTGATTTCAAAGATCATTCGCACCACGGATTCTGTGGTTCAGGACAAATTTATTCCACTGTTTGAAAAATTCCTGAAAAATATGCTCGCTGATCGTTGCGAGCCAGAACTCGTGAAAGACTCCATTTTCAAGCTTCACAAATTTTTCACTGTTTACGATGTGAAAAAGTGCTTTGAACATCCCATGGTATGGGAGGCATTTCTAAAACAGGTTCAGCAGGACCATCTTTACAGCCAGATGAGGTTAAGGGAAGTACTTGGTGCGTACCAGTTTTTCCAGAGAGGACTACAAATAATTTCAATAGAGATTCCCAGAGTCGACTTGGTCCATTGCTCTTTGGCTTGGTTCCCGTCAATGGCTGCGGTTTGCGTCAAAAAACAACATGGTACACCGATCGTAGTTACGGAGCACGGCGTCGCCTTTAGAGAGCAGCTGCTGTACTACAACACTCAATTTCAAGATGATGCATCGAAGATATTCTGGAAAACTCTGGCGCGCAACATAATCACTACAGTTTATGCCGAAGCCGATGCCATAGTGCCGGTTTGCGGCGCGAACGCATTGTGGGAAAGAATGTTGGGCGGAGAAGAATCGAAAATCAGAGTAATCTACAATGGAATCGACACAAACAAGTTCAGACCGATGAAGGCAGAGAGGGGAATAGTGAAGCCAACTGTTGTTTCCGTTGCAAGGATAGACGGATTCAAAGATATTCCAACGCTGATCAGGTCGATCAATTATGTTAGAGAAAAAATACCGAACGTCGAGTGTCTCCTATACGGCGGATCTATCGACTTGGAATACTCATTCAAGTGCGTGAATCTGGTAAAGGCTCTTCACCTTGAGAATAATTTCAAATTCATGGGCTCGACGAAAGAACCTGAGAAGGCTTACAACAGTGGAGATGTGGTTGCTCTAACAAGTATTGCTGAAGGTTTTCCTTTTTCAGTTATCGAGGCGATGGCCTGCGGCAAAGCTATAGTAGCATCCGATGTAGGAGGAGTTGCTGAGGCTCTGGAGGGATGCGGCATCCTCGTTAGGAGCAGGAACCCGCAAGATATGGCAAACGGAATCGTTGAGTTGCTTCTGAATAAGAAGCTAAGAACCGACCTAGAGGTGGCGGCTTACAAACGGGCCCGAGAAAAGTTTTCTCTAGAAACATCGATCAAACAGTATCGCGAATTGTATAACGACCTCATCGCGCTACCACGCATGGATGATCTGATGGAAACTGCGGCTGAAATGACGATCTCGCGATGACCCATCAATAGAGTCAATTGCTAAGGGTGAGAATGCATGGATTCACTGGAAAGCGTACCAGCAAACGATCCAAACCACGAGCACATGTTTTTGGAAAGAGCCGCGAGATCGGTAGCAGAGGTGCAGCCAAAAACAAGCAGCGTCGCAGATACTCTAGTTTTCCTAGAAGTTCTTGGTTACACCAATAGGATGGCAGTGGTGAATGGCTTTCAGGATCTGCTCGACCTTGCAAAGCGCGTCCACCAATTTGTAGGTTACTACGACAAGGAGAATGAACCTGTGAATTCGTACACCGTACCCATCCCAAGCAGAAAACGCAGGGTCGTGGAGGGCCTTAGCATAGCTTTCCCATGGGTAGGTTCTTGGGGCATACTGCTGATTTTCGGCGTTTCCTTGTGGCTCTCAGGGCTGATGCCGTTGGATGTAACCACGGCATTCATGATTGGCGTCTTCTTGGGCCTCGTTGTGGCCGGCGACATGCTCGGCATGGGGAGACTATTCACGTATTATGATGGCCAATCCAATGTGTCGGAAACCAGACGAGTTCTGAAAAGATATTACGGTAATTTCTTAGTCACATTAGCTTTAACTTCTACAGGGCTGTATGCAGTCTCTTCGCTTGAGAGGATTCCGCTTTCTCTTGTCGCAATCGCTATTTTCAGTGAAGCAACGCTTTCTCTACAATTGACAAGCTACATGATAATTTACAGTCGTAAGAAGCTCGGCTTGGTGCTTGCATCATATTCTTCTGCATTCATCGCACTGCTTTCGGTCTACTTTTTCGCGGCAGATTTTGTACCCGACCCAACTATGAGGTATTTCTACGCCCTCGCTTCAGCCCTCGTTGTGCTGTTAGTGCCCGCGGCTTACTGTCACTATACCATTTTCAGCGCAAGGAGTATCACATCTTCGATAGGAGGCGTGAAACCGAGTTTCTTCTATGACACTGCAGCTATCAGTACTACGCTCCGGTCTAAATCCCGTGTGCAGCTGTGGGAAGTTCTACCATACTGCATCTATGGAGTGTTCTTCTACGGCATGCTGTTCGGCGACAGAGTGATTTCTTGGGTGTTCAATCCTGTCCATCTTGTTGATGGGCTTAAACTGCCGATGGTGTTCAACCCTGTGTATGAGATCGGTGTGGACTTGGCCCTGCTGGTCCTTTTTCCAGCGCTGATATTTCAGTATATCATGATGGGCCACTTGCATGAGGAACTGTACAACATGACACTGGTTCGCAAAGCTTCGGAAACAAACAAGGTCGCTCAGTTCTTGAGAACGCGATACAGAAACTTGTTGCTCGCAACTATTGGCGTCTCTGTATTGATTTCCGTCGCCATGATTTCCATGGCCCCGCAGATTGTCTCGGCTCTCCGAGGCTCGACCGCGAGTGTCAACATATTCTACGTTGCCGCAGTGAGCGATATCTTGATGGCTATGTTTGGAGGAAACGCCATGTTTCTCATTTTCATTAACAAGATCAGGCCCCTTTGTGTGATCGCAATTATCGGAACATTATTTGTAATGGGTGTTGGAGCAATTCTGGCTCAATCAGGTTTCCAAAATATAGTCTTCGCGTACTTGGGGGAAACCATTCTCGCTGTCATGCTCTCTTCAATAGTTATCAGGCGGAACCTTGCGAAATCCGCAAGCATACATTTTGCGCGCTATGTGTGATTTAGCGCAGTCTAGATCAAAACAAGAGCCTTGGGTCAAAGAACCTCCACCAAGAGCATCACTGAATGAGGCTTCAAATATAAGGCATGGTTATGTTGACTCAATCTCTCAGGCTTTGATTATGGGATCACGCTCCTCCAAGACCGTTACAGGAATCATTCTCCCGCTCTACATTTACCCGGGAACCAGCTGGCAAATTGTTATTCAGGCAAAAACAACCCACTCTTCTGTTCCGATACTTTCGATAATCAACCCTCATAATGGGCCCGGCGGATTCCGCGATCCTAACTATGTTTCAGGCATCAAGCAATTACAGTCAGCTGGCGTCACGGTCCTTGGTTATGTCTTTACTGGATATGCTTTGAGAAAGCAAACCGCAGTAATAGCTGACATTGATGCTTACAAGAATTGGTACGATGTCGATGGCATAATGTTTGACGAGATGTCTGATTCGCCTGGAAATGAAGAGTACTATTCATTTCTAGGACGTCATGTAAAGTCGTCCCACATGACTGTGACGATCGGGAATCCTGGGAAGAACATGCCTCCTAGATATCTTGGGACTATGGATGTCCTCAACATTTACGAGAATCTAGGGATGCCAGATATCTGGCCTCCGGGTAACTCTCCAATTCTTGGAAGAGAAAAGCTCTCAATGATTGCGTATGGAGTCAAGGATTTCGATAGATCTTCCATCGACGAAATTTCGAGCTGCGTGGCTTTTCTTTACTTTACTGACGCCAATCTGCCGAATCCTTACGACAGGCTGCCTTCTTACTTTTCGCAACTCGTAGATGCGCTTGGAGAGCTAGACTCGCCTCTATCATCAGCGACGATGTCCACGAATTCACCTAAATGGTTTAGAACGAAATTCAGTAGAGCTATCTAAGAGAAGCAGATAATTTGGTTCAAAACACAAAGGCCCTCTTTAGTTCTACTGAGACTGAATATTCATCCTTCGAAAGCTTCCCGCTGCTTGAATCAGCGCTCAACCGTTGTACACAACGTTTACAGTTTTCTTCGCGGTTTCGTCGACGAGTTCAGCCAATCCCTCGTCCAAGCGAACCCTGGGATTGTAACCCATGCTTTTCTTGATTTTGTCTATGGATGCCGCGCCAATCCTCACATCTCCCATCGCAGGATCTGCAAATTGTGGCAAGGCATCTTTCGCTCCCGTTGCGTCTTTGATTAGCTCAAACAATCCGAGAATGCTCACCGCGCTCCCAGATGCTACGTTGAACACCTCTCCGACCGCTTGGTCAGATTCCATCGAGATCATATTTGCCTGGGCGATGTCCCTGACATGGACAAAATCTCTGGTCTGGCCCCCATCTCCGAATATCGTGGGATTCCTCCCCTGCAGCAGGTTGTTGATGAAAACAGTGATCACTCCGCTGTAACTGTTCGTCTTCTGCCGAGGGCCGAAGACATTGAAGTAACGCAGGATCACTGTGTCCAGTCCGTACGTATTATGGTATGCGTTGAGATAGTCCTCCACCGCCATTTTCGAGGCGCCGTAGGGCGAACTTGGCGCGCAGGGAAGGTTTTCCATCGCAGGAGGCTCCTTGATCTTGCCGTAAACCGCCGCGGAGGATGCGAAAATGAACCGCTTCACTTTCTTCTTGAGACAGTAATCTAGCACTTCCAATGTCGAGTTTACATTTACATTGTGGACGAAAATAGGGTCCTCGACTGATCTCGGGACGCTTGCGATCGCAGCCTCGTGAAAGAGCACATCCGCACTATTGACATCGGAGAGCAGATTGCTTACGTTTTTGATGTCTCCCGATATGATGTGAAGTAATTTGTTATTTTTATTTTGTACCAGGTTTTCCATTGAGCCAGTACTGAAGTTGTCAAGTACGAAGGTTTCGATGTTCTTCTTGAGCAATTGGTCTACTATATGGCTTCCAATGAAGCCAGCGCCTCCGGTAACAATGGCCGTTGAAATATTTCTCATCCTTCGGATACTACCTTTATTAGCTCTTTTCATGCAACTGATCGTTTTAGAATGTGCATCAGCTATCAACAAGACAATTGTCTAGTAAGAATGATTGGGAGGAAGACATTGTACGAAAGATACTTGCTGCATTTAAGGCGCCTAAGACTCTTGATCAACATATGTGTTCCATACTCGGTTATGCCGGTTCCAGTCAAGCTGCTCCGTTGCTCGTCGAAGGTCTCCGGCGGATGGAGTATAGAGGGTACGACAGTGCTGGCGTAGCCACCTCTTTTATGGACAGGATTCTAGTAAAGAAGGGAGTAGGTAGGGTCTTTGAAGTAAACAACGCCGTCAACTTGGATTCTCTTCCTGGAGATGTTGGGATAGGACACACCCGGTGGGCAACACATGGAAAAGTAAATGAGGCCAATGCTCATCCTCATTTGTCAAGTTCGAATGGAATTGCGATTGTGCACAACGGGATAATTGACAATTATCTAGAACTAAAGCGTGAGCTTTCTTTGTCAGGGTACACATTCAGGAGCGAGACTGACAGCGAAGTAATCGCAAATCTCCTGCAAAGAAACTACGATACTACGCGTGACTTTAAGAAATCAATGATCACGACGCTTTCGCAGCTCAAGGGCAAGTACGCTTTCATAGCCATTTCAAAAGATGGCGGTCTGGCTGCAGCCAGATTCCAGGAACCGCTCATGATCGGGGTTGGGAAGCATGGCTATTTCGCATCAAGCGACATCCTCGGATTTGTTCGGAACACAGATGAAGTGGTATATCTCGACAATGGTCAATTTGCAATGTTGAGTTCCAAAGCAATTTCTATCTCAGACTTTGAAGGAAATCCAACACCCCATCAAATAACAAAGATCTCAAAGGAATTTGCTGATGCGGACAAGAGTGACTACGTGCATTACACTCTAAAAGAGATCTACGAACAACCAATAACCATACTGAGAGCCGGCGGAATGACAACGCGGGAGCTCGACTGGCTTGCCGCGTCTATCGTGCGAAGCAAGAATGTGTACATAACAGGCAGCGGTACGAGTTTTAATGCCGCGCTCATTGGAAAGTATCTATTTTCGAAGTACGCGCGGATCAAGATTGAATCCCTTATATCGAGCGAGACCCAGTTTTCCCCAGTTTATTTCGATAGCAATTCTATTCTAATAGCGTTGTCTCAAAGTGGCGAAAGTGCGGATGTCCTCGAAACTGCAAACATTGCAAAGGACAGCGGCGCGGAAGTTATTTCAATTACGAACGTGATGACTTCTTCTCTTGCACACATGTCTTCAATTTCCGTATCGCTGAATTGTGGTCCAGAGATAGGTGTCGCTGCAACGAAAAGTTTCACTTCGCAATTGGCGATATTGTACAAATTGACGAACAAGTTATGCGGTGTCTTGGATGCTCCCGACTTCAATCAAATCTCGAACAATATATCAAAACTCCTTCTCAATTATTCATACATTCAACAAATCGCGAGCGAACTCAAGAACGTTTCAGACATCTATGTGCTGGGGAATGGAATCCACCAGTACGTGGCCATGGAGGCCTCCTTGAAGTTGAAAGAGCTTTCTTACATTCATGCTGAATCATTTCCGGGCGGGGAACTGAAGCACGGGCCTTTGGCGTTGATTGATTCTAATGCTTACGTGGTCGTGATAAATCCCGGCGATTCTACTTATGCGAGCATGTCGACAGCCACGCATGAGGTCAAGGCACGTGGAGCAAAGGTCATTGGAATCTCAAACATACCAAACGAGATCTACGATTATTGGATGCCATTACCCACGGTTGATGAGGCTTTTTATCCGCTTATCGAGATAGTGCCTCTCCAACTTCTAGCCTACTATTCAGCTATAGAAAGAAATGCGAATCCCGACTATCCGAGAAATCTGGCAAAGTCGGTTACCGTGAAGTGACTTCAGCCAAATCTATATGGTTGAGGCGCGCTTTCTCAGATTCCTTCGTAGAGCCCTTGAAATTATAAAATCGTAAATGCTCGACTATTTCTGTACATCTCTAAGAGAATTCGCGTTCTCTCGATTCACCGAAGAGCAAACTTTCGGATAGCCAAGGTTATTTCAGTACCACAAATCAATTTCTTGATTACCTAGATTAACCGATGGGTGATGATGTTAGAAGATTCTTCTTATCTCATCAGGAGCATGTCATATAAGGTCCCGAGTGCAAGAGTGGTCTAATGAGCTCCCAAAAAACAAAGGCAAAAGTAAACAGAATATACAAAAGTGCGAAATACAATACTAAACGGATTGCACACTCCGATAAAGCTCATGAACTAGGTGCGAAAGTAAAAGAGACTATGATTGATGCGAAAGATGGCACGAAACGGATCATGCGTTCCCCAGAAGTAAGGGGGAAAGGAAATGAGATGATGCATAATGCGAAGGAGTTTCTGGGGGCTGTCTATAATGCGGCTCATACAGAAACCTCCAAGAAAACACACAAAAAAATGGGGCCAGCGCAGAACTTGCCAAAGAAACGAACGAAGTCCTAATCAATGAGGCGTCGCTCTTATCTGAGCAAAGGAAGACATTCGGTTTGCTGGGGCCACCTAGCAATAGATACGTAGGACGCCATCTAAGGCCAAGGAATGTCGAGGTGCCCGAACTGTGATCAGACCATTGTATAATTGAAGAGGCATCTCCATTGGAAAACGGTAAAAAGTAAGTCATGAACAAGTAACAAGCCAAAGTAAACACAGAAGAGTAACATGATTTGAAGGAAACAATGCAAGTACTTGGTTTGAATCTGCGCTACCGGAAGATGTAGGCAAAGTCAGAATTGGTTTCTATTCGGGAGAAGTATTAGTCTGCTCAACACCTGCGACACTGAGCGCGCAAAACTATCTTTCGAATTGCCCTGCCTTCGGCGGATGAAACGCAGCGGGTTTTCTCACATTTCATATTGAAAGGAAGAATAATGCTGCGGTCTGAGGGTTCTCTCTCAAGGCACTTTCAGATAGGCGCAACCAATTGGGATATTTCATCCGATAGATTCAGGTAATGCATTCCCTTTTCTGTAAGCCGATACAGGTTGGTCCCGGGTTCTTGGCTGATTAATCCTTGTTGTAATATATAACCCAAGTACTCTTCAATCTGAGTGTATGATAAGTAGGCACCGTACATCAGCCTAGTCTTTGTAGCTTTGCTGCTGGCGACAACTCTCAGAATGTTTGAAACGATTTCACCTCTGCTTCGGTATTTCAATTCCAACACCCTGAAACCAGAGAATACTCCGCATTCGTTCTTTTTACTCCTTGTGGGAGGGTTGATTCACGTCTTCTTTCTACTCTACTGTTAGCCAAGATTACTCAGTATGTTTGATAGGAAGATTGACTACATACGTAATGCGTTCAAACAAAAGGGAGGAAGATAATGAAGAGACTCATGGCAGGCAAGAATATGACCAAGAAAACCAGTGGTTCGGTGAAACTCGATTCGTTATTTATAATGTAGTATCGGCGCCAGACTGTTACCAATTTTCTCTATAGAAAATTTCTATGTATAACCCTCCAAGTACCCCTGAATTTGACTGCCGTGGGAAAATAGCTATTGTTTTACGCTATTCGAAGAGTCGTTTGACTCTTCGGCGCAACAGTCTAGGTTTTTGGCGACATTGCTTTTCAAAACTGTCGATTTCTCCTTGAGATCCTGAACTTTGGCTTTATTATCAGTAATTGTAATTCAAATCTTCTATGCTTACCATCTGCAGAGAAGCTTACTGTTACTATGCAAATGAGACGATCAAGTATTACCAAATTAGAGGACTGAAAATAACACGAGACACCGATATTTCTGTGCAGATAGTCCTGGATTCGTGCTCAAAATGGCTGTTCTAAGATTAGAATAACTTGCGAGAAAGCAATCAAAGCAATTTTTCAGCGTGTTATTCTCAGTCCTTCAATAATTGAAGTGACGTACGTTGAATCTGTTGTGGAATGACTAGAACATTATCGCGAGCGCATTACAACGAGATTCGGAAAATACATGTCTCAGCTCATTCACCCAGATATTCTAGGAAGAATGACAACCCCCAATGCAAATGATGTGGATTGCGGTGAGAGGGTTTTTGAATTGCGCAAGAAGAAAACGCGAACGCCTGACTTGGCTGTTTAACTTGTTGCCAACGCCAGAAGCTACCATTGGACAATTTCTGACGCCTAAGGCAGAGTTTCTGATCCAATACGCTCATGGACTAGTTCTCGAAGAACATGAGGCCAGGTTGCTTATGTCAATGCACTGGGTTCGCATAGCAATGAAAGTATTGGAATGTTTTGAGACCTGTCTTCCAACTTGGTCTCATTCACAGTTTCGAACTACAGATTTTTGAAGCGTCAGGATGAGATCTAACTAATGGGCGAAGCCGTACAATCACGAAGGTGCGCAAGATATAGATGATGCGCGTACAAATTTTTGTCAAGTTCCTCAAATGCCCTGCAATCGGGGCACACTTCCATGAGGTCTTTCAAGTCATCCCAGGCATCTTTTGCGAAAGACTTCGCTATCAATACCATACTCTGCTCAGAATGGCAACGAGCTATGAAAACTAATCATCCATTTACAACTGAACGTTCAAGAAATAATGTCAAATAACCTTCCAAATATGAACATATGGTTCTAGATTGTTTCTCTTTATGATGGTACTATAAGAATTTCTAGATTCCTATTTGTTACGCTTCTCTAGGAACAACTCTCTTCCTCCCGATTAACATTATGATCTGAGTTTCTGATTTCATTGGGAGATCGTCGATTCCGCCGCAACATCCAAAGAGTCTCCTACCTTTCTTCCAGTGTTCATTACAACTATGTCAGAACAGTCCTCAATGAATCTGAAAATAACGTATTTAGCTGTGAAGATTTTTACGAAAACACGATTCTCATATAGAACGCGTGAATAATGCTCCAGAACTTCATTCGTTTGTCCCCAGCAGGAGCGTTTGAATTTCGTGCAATCTCACTGCCGTGATAAGGGATTAGATGCATCATTCACGCCGCTTATACGCCAAGCCTTAGACAACTGAATTGGCAATCAACATCTGGCTTCCTTTCGATGCGCCCTCGTTCCATAATCGAATGCAAATTAATCTCTCAATTATCGCCTGAAAACCAGTGAAAACTCTATTCGAACATCACGCAAGTCTACCAAACAAATCGTAAGTGGTTCTATTCTCGGTCAAATTAACCGTAGTATTATCTCATTTTGATCTAAGTGATTTTGGCAAGTTATTTTTCTTTTCGCCGACAAATATTAGAAATGCAAATATTGAGCGCTTTCCCTCATCCAATGCATGGTTCTTGCCCAGCTCTCGGAATCGGACAAGCATTTGCTTAAGCTTCTTCTGGATTCCGAGGGAAAGATAACCACGCTTGAGTTATCCCGGCAACTTGGCATTCCATTGAGCACTGTCCAAAGACGGCGCAAGAGGTTGGAAGACACATATCTTGTAAAGGATTACTCTCTGAATTTGACAAAATTTGGATGGCGGCGAATAGACTTACTCATTGCGACCGAAAGAGGCGCTTCAACGTCTGTCGGGAAAGAGTTATTGAAACGCGGCAAGGTTTTATTAGCCGCAAGAACCATTGGCGAGCACACAATTGACTTGAGAGTTGAGACACTCATAAAGGAAAATGGAGAGTTACTCGATCTACTTGAAGAAGTAGGAGCAATGCAGGGAGTCAAGAAAGTAGTTTGGACCGAGATAGCGGAGACGCTAGGAATGAAGAGTCATCCAAATGTCGTATTCGGCCGCCTCGAAAGTGAGAAGTAACTTATTTGCTAACATGTCTAAAAAGGAATTCTTGTTTACGTTCTCCTCAGGGTATTCTCGACTTGACCACTTTCAAATCGACCCCTCAAACCATCGTGGCTTTGACCAGCGAAAGAAACTTCAGCTCTGACCAATAGTTCCACAAATCTAATCTGGAATGGCACAAAAAGGTCTGCTTGCGTCTCGAATACGAGAGGTGCATTATTATTCTGGTATTTCTATTGATTTCTGCCAGCATCCAAAGCACAAATGGATTATGAAGACGAACTGCCTAATCATTCAGCAGTGAATTGAAACACATCCATTAGTAGTATTGAAGTTACGTGGTATCAAACAAAGAAAGAAGCGAAATAAAATGGAAACCTCGAAAACGTCAACTTTCAAACGGTGTCGTTTGCGACTAAATTGTCGCTTCAGTATTTCGGCGACTTTTCGAAAAGAAGCTCTCAATCCGCTTTGGGGAGGCGTGTAGTATCAATTGACGACTGCTGCTAATCGAAAAGAATCGAAATGTCACTTTTTTCGCATTGGGTATTCGAATGGAAAAGAAAAATGGATTGCTTTCAAAGGCCGAAGCATTTCAAACTCGACCGTTTCAAAAATGAGAGAGCAAATCGCACAATCCGAGCAGGAAGGAAGCGCATCAAGGCCGACTGCTACGATATGGTACATGGGGAAATTGATATTATTGGAATCCTAGTTTCTCTCCAAGAGTCTTGTTTACACCGTCACTCAAGGATACTATAGGTCTTCTATAACTAGGGCGTGATTGATTCAAAGCAGGAAACGCAATCTCGCATCGACTCGTTATGGCAAAAGTGGGCTACGCCCATAATATGCTCTTTTCCACCTTCCTTTTAGTCATCTGGGAATGCAACTCGATGAAATCAAGTCAACATTTGGGTATCAACTGAACAACTCGCTTTCATAGCAGTGCAGGCATTATCTGATCAGGTGCTTGTCATGGGATCGCAACTAAATATGGACTCTACAAATGAAGTCTCTATGACTGAAACTTTTCAATCACTAATCTCAACTGAACTTTGTTATCGTTCTTGCTTCAAATGCCAAAGGCATCCTTTATTCCCCGAGATACCACCTTCGACATTACATCGAGGCCGGGTATGCATTATCTGTCAAGACAGCGGTTCTAGTTATACATCAGCTAACTTGTCCCCACATGATGAGAACTTCGAGCAATACATCAAGTTAGCAGCACCCCGCAATCAATAACAATTGAATTAAAGATAGGAAGATAGTGCGCAATGGATCTATTCTGGACCGTCGCCCTAATTCTCGTGATTCTCTGGGTGTTTGGACTGATCGGCGGAATTGGAGGAGCTTTGATCAACATACTTGTGGTCATCGCCGTGATTATAGTACTGTACAGAATCTTTCAGGGAAAAAATATAGTTACCGGTAAATGAGCTCCTCTTTTGTCGATAGAATGAGGGTGATAGGAAAAGATTTGCTTGTGCTAGTATCAGTTGACATAATGAAATGAGTGCAACTTGATACCTACTGAACTGCAAACGCTTATCTAGAAAACCTGTCCACTATGTTCACTTATGCCCAAGAAACGATGGTCGAGAAGACCTGAAGAGAAGTCTCAAAGCCGCCCGACAAGAAGTAAAATCAGAAAGAGAGTTTCACAATGGAGGCAGGGAAGCACTCAGCGGAAGTCAAGTGGAAGAAGATAGCAGTAGATTTGCAATCCCACTGAGGTTTCCTAGACCTGAAACCAGAACCAATCATTTTGAGAACCGTTCATCAGACATTCAAATGCCATTTTGGACGATTGAATTCACGGTGTGGATGTGTTATGTGAACCGTAGAAACTTGATCTTCGAAGCTATATGGATCTAGTCTTGACTTCGAAATTACCGATTATGCCGATTCTACTCTCGTAGAGTAAGATATCAGAATAAAATTCCGATCAAAAAGATATAGTTTTGATTCAGAGCCTTTGTAAGTACTTTCTTCTCATGACAAGTAGGAGCGGAGCCGCTGCTGCAAGAATCACGATCACACCAAATGCCCCAAGAGGGAACTCTGGCACGCCCTGGATTGGCCTTGTCGTAGTGGAAGATGACACACTAGATGTTGTATGAGTTGTGGATGTTGTTGAAGTTGCAGATGTTGTATGAGTTGTGGATGTTGTTGAAGTTGCAGATGTTGTATGAGTTGTGGATGTTGTTGAAGTAGAAGTAACACAAGTGTTTGAGATGGTGTTGCCTTGCATAGTCACATCGCCAGTGTTTGCCAAGGCCGCACCATGCAAAATTGTTCCCGTTCCAAGGGTAACACTTGAGTAAGCCATTATCGTTCCTACGAAAGTAGTGCCTGTGCCGAGAGTGGCACCACCGGCGGATGTCACCCAAAAGACGTTACAATAGTTAGCATCACCAGTAAGAACTACGCGACCGCCTGTTGTAGAAAGCGCACCTGCTATTGCGTCTGGCGCTTGGAAAATCCAGACTGAAGCAGGGTTGCCGTTACCATTCAAAGTGAGAACTCCTCCTGACAGAGTAAAGGTTGTAGATGCAGCCGTATAGACTCCTGGAACAAGAGTTTGACCATCCAAAGCTGTTGATATTTTTGTGGGTTTGTATCCCATCGCTTGTGTAATTGCTGCACTGAGGTCAGTTTGGGTTGTTGATGGTGCGCCAGCAGGATAATTCGTTCCAATGATAGTCACTGTCCCGAATCCAGTTTCCGAGGGATTTGGATATGACCCCACATTACCAGTGATCGTAGTGGTTCCAGTATTAGTGATACCCGAAGATGCAAGAACGGCGAAAGGTGCGGCTGTGTTAAGTGATACCGTGGGACCAGAACCACTGGAAAAAGGTAAGCCTGACCCTGTGAAAGGTAACACCAAAACAACAGCTACGACTGCAAGCAAACCGATCACTGAAAGCACTAGGAATGCAATCTTACGCATGTCGTTTCAGTTGAGCTATCTGATATTAAGGACTTCTGAAGTCTGAGACAATCCCGATGAATTTGAAATTCATCATAATGAATTTAAAATTCACATGAGTCTTCTTTTTTGGAAATTGCAATCAGCGTACTTGATTTGTTTGAAGTGGATAGTCATATAATAATAAACTTCTCAATTACTGCCTAAAAATTGAATAAAAGCCTCTTCAAGCCTAGTCTGTGTTGACCAAAACGCTCGAATAATATTCTTTTTCCGGTATGATTGGGCGGTTAATTATCTCTCCGTTTGGTTATGGCTTTGCAGGAAGTTATCATCGTAAAAGCTAGGGCTGGTCATCAGGGCTTTGAAAGTGTTCAGGCAAAATCAAATTACTATCTAAATCACAATGCGATCTGGAGGGTTTTTCTTTCCTATAGTCTCGAATCAATTTATCCAAGTAGGCTTCTCTTTAATGCCGATCTGGTTATCAGAGAGCGAAATGTTACGAATTTGCATCAATATTTCTGCTTAAATTGAACGTTTCGTTTTCATAGTACGCAAACGAGATCCACGTAGGGTCTGTGAAAATCTATGTCAACGATAAATGAACAGATGTCAAACATATTAGAAACTGCAAAGTCAATTGGTGACTTTAAGATGCTCATGCGAGTGGTAGAGGCAGCAGGTCTTGCAGACACTCTAAAGAGTCAAGGACCATTTACAGTCTTCGCTCCGACCGATGAGGCATTTAGGAATCTTCCAACTGGAACACTAGACGAATGGTTGAAAGATCCTTCTAGGTTGAGGAGCATCGTCACCTATCATATTATTGATCATAAGATAACTGAGAATGAAGTGCACAGATTGACAGCCGATAAGAGGATCCCAAGTGTACCCACTGTTCAAGGATCTTCAGTCGTGCTCAAGACACAAGGAAGTATCCAAAAAAACATGTTCGTAAACGATGCGAAAGTAATCAAGTCTGACATCGAGACCAGCAACGGTGTAATCCATATCATCGATAGGGTGCTTGTGCCAGCACTTGAGACTCCATCGCCTGCGACTACAACTCCGAAAACTACTATTCCGAGCCCATCTACGACCACAACTACTACTACAACAACGTCTCCGCCCAAACCGACTTCATGAATTAGCCAATCAGAGCGACTTAAAGTAGTGCATTACAGAAGAGCGCCTCACACGCCCAACCTGGCAAGAAGACATGAATTCCGATGTAACCGATCGTAGCTCAGAACCCGTAGGCCTCGTTGAGAAAGGAGGCCTTGTTTCAGGGCCTCGAAGCTCTGCGGGATCTTCTCAGCCAGATTCTGAGCAAATCAAGGTGCTCGTGGCAAGCAGTGATGCCGCGACACTTCAGCTTTACGAGAACACTCTGGACTCCAAGAGATTCAAAGTGCTGACCAGTAGGACAAGGCTCGATACGCTTGGGGAAACCATACAATTCAGGCCGGATATCATTATTCTCGATGCATGCCTGCAGAAGTCAACTGGACTCGAAGTCGCCTCAGAGGTGTTATCCATGCGCCCAAGCTCCAAGCTCATCTTCATCACGCGTGACTCATCTATCTCAAAAGACGCCGAGCTTCTCGGCATCGAGGTATTTCTAAAATGGGCAGATTCGTTTCGTCTCATCTTGGGATGCGTCTATGCACTTTCATCTCTCAAGTACAGCTGTGTCATTGTGCCGCGCTGACTGGCTTTCTCCCAATCTTTGCATCATGGCAATGGCAAGAACCGCGTTGATACTTCATTTCCAACTAGGCTAGCCGTTAGCATGGGTCAAGAAATGGCCGTTTTCCCCATCTATTTGAAAGACTTTGCTGATATGCTGCCAGGAGGTTCGTCGCTTGGTGCTTGATCAGTGCCATAGACGAAAAGTTTATGCCAATCTTACTATTACAGTACAGATTTGGGTTGCGGGTTTTGTATTCTCAGCTTTCTACCCTGGACAGGAGGATGCTGAGGCTCCTTCTCGATACTGAGGGACACATTCCTACACATGAATTATCGCAGCAACTTGGCATCCCATTGAGCACCGTCCAAAGACGGCGCAAGAGGTTAGAAGAAACCTACCTCATCAAGCACTATTCTATAGATCCAATGAAGTTTGGATTCAGGAGGATTGACCTTCTCATCTACACCCAAGGCGGCGAAACAATGAGTATTGGAAAGGAGCTATTGAAGCGCGAAGAAGTGACTTTTGCCGCAAGGACTATTGGTGAGCACACAATTGACCTCCGAATTGAAGTATATGTTAAGGACAACAGCGTTTTGCTCAATCTCCTTGAGGACGTAAAGGCGATGAAGGGAGTGAGAGATGTGGTCTGGACTGAAGTGATCGAGACCATTGGAAGGAAAAATCCTCCAGATCATCAGATCCTCTAGTTTCATCTCTTAAATACTAGTAAGCACCAAATTATTCCGTTTTAGAAATGTCTAAACAAATTAGGGCTGGGCAGAGAGAAAAAGCAAAGGGCAAGATCAATGAAGGCGTTGGAAAGATTAGCGGCAAAAAGAACCAAGAAGTTCGAGGCAAGCTCGAGCAAGTCAGGGGTGAAACACGGACAAAATTAGGCAAAGCAATAAAGAAAATGTAGACTTGGAATCAGAGCGATTCCTCTTCCCTTTCATTGTTCGAGAGCCGCTTCTTTGATTTCTTGGCATCAGGGTGGAAAGGAAGATACATTATGCTCCATCGGGTTTAGTTGAATGTTTGCAAGCTAGGTAGAGCAATCTTAAGCGATTACACTTCATTCTGAGTTTATCGAGAATCATATCGGAACCTTGTGTTCCACTCGGGTCGGAAGAAAAGGACGGGAAAAAGGTAGCCATCGATAGCTCTGTTTAGTGGCGTGTTTACTATCGCACTGTATTCGTGAGCGACCTAACAAACTCTGAGATTGCAGCTAATCTATCTACCTTTTCTTATTTTGGGGCGCTCAATCTCTCCGGATCGTCTTCAGTCATTCTGAAAAAGAGCTCTCCTATTTGGTGGACGCGCATAAGGTTGGGGGGGATCTCTTGCCTTTTGCTTTCGATAAACCTTGTCTATTTTGCGGGCAAGCTTTGTTTGGGGATGCCTATTATTCATGAGTGATTAGGAATTCTCCTAATCAGACAATCTTGCAATTTCTAAAATCATTTTCGACTAACCGTCTTCAAACGAGAGTGTTCCATATATGGGACGAATCAAAAGTAATGTCTAAACATCAAGTGACTAATCGACTTGCAGTTTCTACGATATCTTTCGAAATCTCTTGATTTATCGTTGTCATAATGTCTCAACAAATATATGGATAAGAGGAGACAATCGAATGAAAATCTTCGAGATTGTTCGAAAATTATGCCATTCTGAGCGCTGATCCTCGCAAATTCGGGCAGGGTATGCAAGATGGCTGTCATGTAGTTATTGACAAAAGTAGCTCTTTATTGGCGATCATGAAAAGTTGAATACTCCCAGCCATGCTGTAAATGATAAGATGAAAAGAGATTCAAACATAACTCATACAAAACCAACATTCTTTGCGTCTTTCAGAAAAAGTATCATGCAGGAGCTCTTCTTCGAAGTAGAATGTAATAAGTAGAAGTATCAAACAATGGCTTTGGATTCTAGCAATGGCTTTGGAGAGCTAGATACAATTCATGTATGAAAACAAAGAAAAGCTACAATTCCTCAATTGAAACAATTGAAGCAATACATGATGTCCATATAGAATAGGTTTCAATACAATTCTTGTTTTGCTCCTCCACTTTTTATAGTGATGTACCCTCCTCTTTTTCACCCGTGTATGTGTGTGCCAATCCTTAAGGAGCAAAGTATCCACAAAGAAAGAAGAAAATATTCAATTCAAAACAAATGTACATTCAGCTTTAGCTTGCCCATCGTAGCTTTAGGTGCCTTTGGAGAACCAGATGATACTCAATCAGGAAGAAAGAGAGAATCTATACGCAATATTGGCGATTTTTCTTCAGACTAGAGCGCATGCAGTTGCCATTATCAGTCAATTTTAGGATGATCTCTTGATTGAAGCTCGTCGAAATCAAGTTGTTTCTTGGTATATCAGTAGGTAACTGGTCATTGCAGGACTCTAAATCGCAGAAGATAGGGCCGGTCATCAGGGGCGTTGCAAGTACCCGAGAACATTGAAACTACTATCTAAATCACAACGTGATTCGGAGGATTTTTCCTTCCAATGGTCTCGATCACTTCAGTCCAGACCACATCTCTCACTCCCTTCATCGCCTTTACGTCCTCAAGGAGATTGAGCAAAACGCTGTTGTCCTTAACATATACTTCAATTCGGAGGTCAATTGTATGTTCACCTATGGTTCTTGCGGCATAGACTACCTCGTCACGTTTCAACATGGCCTTCCCAACATCCATGGTCACTCCGCCTTGGGTGTAGATGAGAAGATCAATCCTCCTGAATCCAAATTTCAACGGATCTAAAGAGTAAGTTTTGATGAGATAGGTTTCTTCTAACCTCTTGCGCCGTCTTTGGACAGTGCTCAAAGGGATGCCAAGTTGCTGCGAGATTTCATGTGTGGATATCCTTCCCTCAGAATCGAGAAGGAGCCTCAACACCTTTCTGTCCAAATCAGAAAGCCCAGCGTACATTGCGAGCTATGCAAGAATATCAAAAAATAAAGCTTTCCACTTGAATAGCCTTGAAGAAAGTGCACAAGTAGGAATTGTGGATGGCACCGCAGCGAGCACTATCTGAATCTTTGCATCTGGAGTCAGAGCCTTCCTCTTTTCTCTTTCAAGGTCTGCAATGTTGAATCGCGTTCTTTGTAAGAGCAGCGCACAACAAAAAGGTGGTTTTCCCTTACTATGGTTCGTTGTTATATGACATCTCCGCTTGTGTAACATAAAAATGCCGTCGCAAAGGTTTCGCAATTGCGACTTCAATTAAGAGCAACGACGCAGATCAAATCAATAATTGATGCGAACACAAACCACAGCCTTCAAATACATTTACAATATTTTGTAAAAAGAAGGTTCCTCTTGACCACTACACTCAACTTAAAGGAAGTCGCCGTGGAGGCATGCAAGGACGAGCTCACAGACCATACGGTTTACAAGAGACTCTCTCAACAGCGTTATGAAAAAAATCCAAAGTTCAGGGAGGTGCTCACCAATCTCTCCAATACGGAAAACGGGCACTTTGAGTTCTGGATCAAATATGCCCCTGAAAAAAGAAATGAAATCAAAGTAAGCACCATAGCGGTCTTTTATGTTCTCTTTCTTAGGCTCATATTTGGCGTCTCTTTCGCCGTAAAGTACTTGGAAAGGCGGGAAAAAGAAGTGATTGCCAAGTACAAGTCAATCAGACACTTGATCCCACAGGAAGATAGCCCCGCTTTCGAGAAGATGATCAGAGATGAGGAAGAGCACGAGAATAGCTTCGCGACACAAATTCAGAGCGGCACTGTCAAGTACATTTCATTCATAGTGCTCGGCCTTGCTGACGCACTTGTCGAGATAGCTGGAATTCATGCAGGTTCACTCGGAGTCTACAAATTAACGGAGCTGACAGGCCTTGCTGGCATCATAGCTGGGGCTTCCGCATCAATAGCGATGGCCTCTGCCGCATACGCTCAGGCAAAACAAGGTTTCGAAGGCTCTGCGAGGATTTCAGCCCTTTACACCGGGATCTCGTATTTCGTGAGCGCCGTGATACTCGCGACGCCATACTTTTTTACAAAAGATCAGATCACAGCAATCTTTTCTTCACTCATTGCAGGAGTCTTGATCATAGCCTTCGTGAGTTACTACAATTCAGTCATTTCAGAGGAAAACTTCAAGCGCAACTTTGCCGAGCTCACAGGAATAATGTTTGGAGCATCGCTTGCTCTTTACATACTTGGCTTGATCTTCGGGTCTATCTTTCATATCACGTTCTAATGGTCAACGCCGCCACCTGATTGCAATCACTATGCAAACACTCATACATCAGCCCTCTTGTACGCAAACTATACAGATCGACTACCAGTGCGATTCTATCCTTCATGATCTGAAGGAATCCCACTGAAAACTGGTTTCAAAAAGCATCAACAAAGAGGATAAAACTAATATCAATACAAGGAAATCCACAAGAGTCAGCAAATTGTTCCGATCATTTGCAGCCTCAACTTCTGGTGCCTATCTCTTTCTAATGGTGGCGCTGCTTATCGGACTTCCTTTGCTGACCGCATACCAAATCGTCAATCCTTCGTTTTATTCCGCCATTTTGATTCCCTATCTTGCCGTCTCGGTCGTAATCGCCATGTTCATTATTCGCAGGTCAATAGGTAACCCTGCGAACGTTTCCAGAGCTGGCTACGGATCTCCCAGTGCTGCGGCGTCCCAGCAATCAACTTTCATCTCCAGATTCAACTCGATTTCACCCTACTTTTCAATGGGATTGTTCACCTTCATGGTGGTTCTTTTTGGGGCTGTCAGATTCTTGATTGACTCACATTATCCATATCCAGCTCCTGAGACCCCAACAGATTTTTTGGGCGCAGCATACATCGTGCTGCTTGTAATTGTGTCTATTTTTGGATTCACCAAATTGATTTACTCATACTTCCCTATTCTTGGAAGGATTCTTGCTGAGCGAAAATACGCCCTAATGGTTCTTATAATATCGGTCAGTTTTGCGTTTGTGTATCTCTTATTGGTGAATCAAATCCTGATAGGAGGCCTCAACACAACCAGCAATTCATTACCTTCTCCTGGAAATGTCTATCCATACGCGCATGTCTTTACCGTAGGGATCCAACAGCCTTTCTTGAATCTCGTGTATATACCATATGCAGTTGTGCAGTTTAACCCTAACGTAGACCTTCTCATAGTTCCTTTTGAAATGATATTCACAGTATTTTTGTCGATTCTAGTGGCAACAAATGTGGTCATGGCTCATTATCTTATCTCGCACAGCGGCTTGGCATGCTCCGCAAAAGGCGCTGTTCTTTCAACTGGTGGTTCGATAATCGGATTGACAGCTACCTGTCCGACATGTCTTGTCCCAACATTCGTCTCAGTGATATTCGGTGGTATTGTGGCTGCGGAGGCTGTTTATTCCAATATTTGGGGCGTTGTTATTCCACCCGTGTTGAGCGTCGTTACGCTGGTCCTCAGCGTAGTTTATCTGTCCAGAAAAATAAAGCAGAATACGGGACAATTTTCCATTGGCTTGAGGCAATTTGCCTCGTAGCCGTCATCTCGGCAAATGGACGCTGGCCGAAGAAAGTCAATGTATTTTGAACAAGCTTGTATGTGACCTCTGAACGGCCCCTCTTGCCGAAGGCTCTAAGAAATGGATGAGAATAGAAGGGCTTTACAAGGATGGACTGGCTATGGTCTCCTAAAATATCTCTAGAATTTTTAGCATCCAAGAACTCGTAATTAGAACACCGCCGGCTCCAAAAAGCATAATCGCCGTGTCCATTTGAGCGTTCTGCGCGGCTGAGTAGACAGTGTAGAAGTAGGGCCAAACAAGCATCATCGAGCCCATCATCCCCGCCTGCATAAACCCAAATTCAAGCAGGACTATCCTAAACTTGTGCGGAATTGCTACAATAGAGAGGCCGACGAGACTGCCAGCCACTATGTAGCTAAGATGCTCAAAAATGTGCACGTTACCATTGACGACCGCGAGATCAAAGTTAGGCGGGAAGTGCCAGTATACGAATACAATGGCAGGCACCACTCCAGCAAATATAAGCCCCCTTGTCTTGGTATTGAACTTGATTACTGAAAGCAACGCAGCATAACCTATGAAGAACTTCTTTCGAAGCTGCACAAGATGCGTTGATAGATACCTTTCCAATCCGTACCCAAAGACAGCAGCCGCCACAAAGAGGCCGATGTGCTGAAACATATGAACAGTCAGATTTTGATCTGCTAGAGAATCGATGGGACCGACGAGGAGAGCTATGGTACCAACCAATCCCAAGAGCGATATACGAACATAAGGGTTGCTTAAGGAACTCTCAGTTACTGTTTTGCGGGTAGTTCTGTTCAAAGCTCGAAAATCAACTTGGTGGAGCTCTCGCTCATTTCCTTTTGCATCCCCTAAAACGCACCCAAATAACTGTTGTTCGAGATTTGCAGTTCAAAGGGCGAACCCAGAAAAAAATATTACTTGAATCTTCTAGGTCTACTTAAAAGAGGGCCTTGAAGGGCGTACTTCTGCCATTTAACGTTGATCGAGTAGCAAACAAGACTTATGGTGTTGTATTCAGGTTAATGAAGAAGCGCCGCCCCGTAGAGCAAAAAGAATCCAATTGCCAATGCAAGAAATATCTTTCCTCCCAAACGTATTGGTGCATTCTCCCCTGCTTGGAAATTTGGATTCAAAGCTTCAGCTAATCTAAGTACTGCATATATCGCAGCAGTCACTCCGAATGAATAAAAGTACGTTGTGTCGAATGAAACAAAATATCCCGCAGCAGCGCCTATAACAGACGGGCCTCCAAAAAGCAATCCTAGCAAGGGAATCTGCCACCAGTTTGTCCGCACTGACCCTTTGGCTCTTGCTACGTAACAAGTGTACACAGAAGCTATTATACCGCCTTCCAAAAACTTGTGTATTGGATATGAAATCAACGCCGCCAAATCACCGAACATTTTAACAAGATCTGTCGTCCCAGGCGATGATGCCACAGAGCCGAAACTCCACCCTTCTGCAAGCCCATGCATTCCCATGACCAACGCGACAGATAATGGAATGATGAAGAGCCTGTTTGAAGAATAATTCTTTGTGATATCTTGCGGAGATATTCCAGTTGAATGCGCCTTTGGCACAGCAAGATGATCCAAGATTGCAAGTGTGGCTATTCCAGCAAGGAACACTGCTATTATTGCAATATGAGCGATTCCTCCGAAAGTGGAGAGTGGATATACGCTCTCATTAACATCGAGATACGCAGCATTACCCATTGTGTCAATGAAGAACCAAAGTGTAAGACCAATTCCACCGGCAGCGATGTATCTAATACGAACCATCCTTAGATTAGAAATGAGATAAAGCGAAATAAAAATCGGAACAAGCGTCGCGCCAAGAATTCCAAAAAAGCTGATTGCAAAGTTAATCAATTCAACATGCTATCCAAATTACGATTCGGGTGACCCTTGGAGCATAAGAGCGTTGTGGGGCAGGTCTCAAACTGATTCTACGGTATGCCAATGTTGCGAGACGAAGTTCAGCTCACGATCAATTCGCCGTTCTCCATTAGAGGGTGTATCGCACACGCGACATTGCAGTAGACCCTGAAGGTGCCAGTCTGATCAGCTGTGAAAGTCACGTAGTACGATCCTCCTGGCTGCGCAGTCAAGCCACTATTGAAATAATGATCTATTGCGAAACCATGGGGTTCTGACGATGCACAATTGATCACATGTATCGTTACCGTCTGGCCTTTGAGAACATGCATCACTGGCCAGGGAGTAGTAAGCGAATGATAAGCGCTGCCGTTCATCCCTTCGTACGGGTTACCAGGATCTGCTTCTATTACTAAAAAGTAAGCGTGTGATGAAGATGAGCTTGAAGTTGTGCTTAAGTTCTCGCTGGTCGATGAGCTACCAGTCGCAGAAGATGCACCGCTTGACACGCTAGTAGAGGCAGCAGTGCTATTCGTACCAAAACCAAGAGAGCTGCAAGTGGCCGTCATCAAGCTCGAATTCCCATAAGTTGGGTTGTTATCAGCTGTGAGATAGCCGCTCTGATAAATTAGAAAGCCGAGTCCTACAACTACTACTATTATAATTGCTACGATAGCCAAGTAAAACTTGGGCTTTCTTCCAGAAGTCGCAACGCCATGATCTGCCTCCATGTTCAATTCTCCTTAATTCAAAGTTGATAACATTGTTCCAGTCCTGCTTGTTGCTTCAAGTAGCTCTAATCCCCATCTAGGGGGCGTCTAGTTTTGCATACAACCATTTTATACATCTTTATGGTTCAAACCGATTAACAATACTGAAAAAGTGCAGCGTAAACCGATTCTCAGGGACAGAAAACTCAATCCAACCTTTTGTAGAATGTTGTGGCTCAAATGACGAACTCACAATATTTTAATCCAATCTGCGAATGGAGCTGTGATTGAGGAAGTGAATCCATGGATACTAATCTAAGTAAAGAAACCATGATCCCCACGCCCAATGGAAGAAACGGACGGCTGATTTACCATGGCGCGCTAATCGCGGCGGTCCTCACGATTGTCAGTATCCTTGTCGGAGGAATATTTGATTGGGCCTTTCTCAATCAACAGGAATATTCAATCTCACTAATCGATGCTCAAGTCGATTACCTTGCAAGTTACATCTCGGCTTTTCTGATTGTTGCTATTGAAGTAGCGGCCGCATATTATTTTATTGAAAAATACGATCTTGGATCCAGGAAGAAATTACTCCTACCTCCTCTCTATATCGGAATCGCTGGATTCTTAGCTTATGTCGCCGGCGAGGTTGTTTCGGGAATAAGCACCCTAGGCGGAGCCAACATACCGTTTGAAAAACTCCTGTATTACGAGCTAATTCCAGGTGTCCTAGATTACGGGAATGCTCTGGTAATACTCCTCAGCCTCTTTGGCATGGTCTTGCTCCTAGAAATCTTATTGAAGATCAATCCAATGCCAAAGAGCAAATCAGGAATTCCAAATGGAGCTGGATTCTTCGGCAGCGTATGGACTGCAAGCGTAACTGTACTTTCTGCTATGGTTTGCTGCGGCCCGTTGCCCGGAGCAATTGCTCTAACCACTGGCATTTCTTCACTCTATTTCACGACTTTGATCAATGTCCAGTCCTTGATAGTTCTGATCAGCATCCCTCTGATCCTGATTGCGATCTTTCTTGCTGATAGAAGGGCAATGCGAGGCTGCAAACTTCGCAAATGAGAATCTACACGCCAGAAAGTTGACGTCGTAACGAGTTTATCAGATCATAGAGGTATGTCTAGTGCGGTCGCAGGTCCTTCTTGGGGGAGTCTTGATTGTCGTTGGTCTTTTGCTTCTCTATCTGCTCAGGGATCTTGTGGTCAAACTAATCATATTCATAGTGGAATTCCTTGGAATAGTGATCGCTCTTGCATTCATTGCAATAGGCCTTGCTTTGATTTTTTGGCCTGTTAGGACCTGGCGGGTATCTATTCGGACAGCTGTTCAAAGTTCAAGTTCTTGAAAGCAAACTCCTCAAATACTGCAAAGGGCATGTCTACAAGTAAACTTGTTCGATAGTTTTGGAACTGCTCATGCTATGACGAATGTAATAGCGACTCTCCCTGTCATTCAGCTTAACGGGGTTGACCCGATCTTGATCGCCGTAGTTGTGATCGCTGCAGCAATAGTGATAGGTCTCTACCTCTGGTGGATTGGCTGGGCGGTCTTCAAGAAGCCGTTGACTGGACCAGAAGCGCTTGTAGGAAAGCGTGGTGTTGCTTCCTCCGATCTAATGATGGTTGACGGCGGAGAGGTATCAATAGACGGAGTAATATGGAACGCTAAACTTGCTAGTGATGCCGTTGGCAAGATATCAAAGGGAGATACCGTCGTCGTGATTGGCGTGTCATCGCTCACTCTCATTGTAAGAAGGCCTGGCACGAGTGAGAAGTGAAATTGGTGTTGACCAAAAAAAGGCAAAACTTGTAATTCGCTGGAAGATGAGCACGAGAGTGCTTATTGGAAGATCATCGATTGTTAGCTCCAGCCTTTCAAAACTGCTTGAAGATCACTAACCTTCTTATTCACAGGGCGTTAGCTCCAGGCGTTGTCATAATAGGGGGAATGCGACCGCCCTAATACGTATGCCGTTATACTAGTTGTCTGACCGTGTGGCAACGAACCCCCGCCACTGGGAAACTTACTACTGAAGCTAGTCAAGCACAAAGGCAAACTGGACTCTGCCAACCAAGTGGATGAAAGGGGTGTTTCATATCGGAGCTAGGATGGTTGAGTATTTCTCCCTGAGGGGTTTCTTATCTATCTTCCCGGTGCTTGTCTTTGGGAGCGGTTCGTTCATAATCACAAAGCGATCGGGTATCCAGAACTTCAGAATCTTTCCATCTTCTATGAATTTCTGCAGATGGATCCTCAAACCCTCGTCATTGGTCATTTGGCCCTGCCTCATGGAAAGTATTGCAATGGGCCTCTCTCCCCATTTCGTGTCCTTGGCGCCAATTACGGCAGCCTCTGATACCGCTGGATGACGCATCAAGATGTCCTCGAGAATTATTGAAGGAATCCACTCTCCACCAGTCTTGATGGCATCCTTCATTCTGTCAACTATTGTTAGGTATCCCTCATCGTCTAATACCGCCATGTCTCCAGTGTGCAGCCATCCTCCAGCCCAGAGTTCACGAGTTTTCTCCTCATCTTTGTAGTACTCCCTCGTGAACCACGGCCCGCGGACGACAATTTCTCCAGCCGACCTGTTATCTCGAGGGACATCCTTCATCTCAGGGTCGACGACCCTAATCTGCACAAGGGGAACAGGTAGGCCAGTCTTTAGCAACACGGTGTCCAGAAGTTCTTCGTCGTTCAGTAGCATATGCCTTTCAGTCGGATTTGCAAGTGACAGAACTGGGGCTGTCTCGGAGAGGCCGTACCCTGACATCACCTTTATGCCGAATTTCATCGCCCTAATTGCAAGCTCCCTCGGGAAAGCTGCTCCACCTATCACAATCTTCCATCTCGAGAGCGCATCCGAGTACTTCTCCAACGTCGGTTGGCTAAGTATCATGTTGAGTACAGTTGGAACCATATCCGAGAACGTTACCTTTTCGCGCGAGATGAGTTCCAAGATAGTGGTTGGGTCGTACCTCCCGGCAAGGACTAACTTCTGGCCGTTCAACCCGACACCGTACGGTATTCCCCAACAGTGGACGTGGAAGAAAGGAACTAGAGGCAAGACGACATCTTTTGGATCGAGCCTGTTCTTTGGTGCCGAACCTGCAAACCCAATCTGGGAGCCCAGAGTGTGGAGCACGATCTGCCGGTGAGTGAACCAGACACCCTTTGGCATCCCTGTGGTTCCTGACGTATAGAAGATTGTTGCGGGCGTGTTCTCGTCAAGGTCTGGAAACTCGTAGTGAGCGCTCGACTGTGAAAGCAAGTCATCGTAAAATTTTACATTCATCATCGGAAGAGAGGGGGCAGAGCCTGTGTCACTCATTGTTACGACTCCCTTCATCGACTTTACGCTTGAAGCAATCTTTGTCGCCATGGGGACAAAGTCGTCGCGGAGCATGACATAGTCATCTTCTGCGTGCGCCATTGTGTAGGCTATGTGATCTGGTGGGAGCCTTATGTTCACAGTGTGTAGCATAGCTCCCATCATTGGAATCGCGTAGTAGGCCTCGAGGTACCTGTTTGTGTCGAAATCAACGACAGCAACCTTGGAGCCCTTCTTGACACCCATGCCCTCGAGTCCTGAAGCAAGTCTTTGAATTCTTGAGTAGAAATCGACCCATGTGTACCTGGTCTTTCCGTACACAATTTCGGACCTGCTTTTGCGATGAATCGTTTGAAGAAGCAATTTATCTATGGTCAGTTGATAATCGGGCGCCAATCGTTCCTACTCCATTCCGAAAATGAGAGCAGAGTTTCTTAAATTCTTGACGAAAGGCGTTTAGCCTCTTTACAAGGCTACCATTCAAGCAAGATGTCTTGTTTGTTTTTGTAGCATCTCACTACCAAGCCGTGTGCCCGCCATCTACTGGTATGACCTGGCCTGTGACGTATCTTGACGCCTCGGAAGCTAGGAACACTGTCACTCCTTTGAGATCATTCTCCTCTCCCATCCTCCCCATCGGCAACGACTTTTTGATTTGCTCCCCAAACACATCTGTAAGTCCTTTTGTCATCTTAGTTGGGAAGAACCCAGGAGCTATCGCATTCACCACTATGCCATAACGTGCCAGCTTCACAGCCAATTCTTTTGTGAGCGCCACTATGCCGCCCTTGGTTGCCGAGTATCCTACAGCTTGCATGAACTCTGGCACCCCTAACAGACCTGCGACCGATGACATATTGATGATCCTGCCCCATCTCTTACGCTTCATCAAAGGCACGACTGCCTGGCACACAAGGAAAGTGCCCGTGAGATTGACTTTGACAACCTTGTCCCACTTTTCAAGTGGCATCTCCTCAAACGGAGCCCCCCATGTGGCTCCACTATCATTTACCAATACATCAACAGATCCGAATTTATCAACGACCGACCTCACAAACGCATCGACACTATTCTTCTCTGACACGTCCAGCTTACCAGATATGGCTGTTCGTCCCGTCGTAGCGCTGATTTCTTTCGCCGTCGCAGCGCATGATCCCTCATCTCTTGACCCAATCGCGATATTTGCACCCGCTTCGGAGAGTGCCTGTGCCATTATCTTCCCAAGCCCTCTTCCACCTCCTGTTATCAGAGCGATCTTGCCTGTAAGATCGAAAAGTTCCAGCGATTTCATTTAGATTCCTTTTTCTAGGATCAGCACGAAGTTATCATTTCGGCAGATCCAATATCAACTTTGTGTTGGAGAACCAACCTTCTCCCAATGTTGAAGAACCGTCAAAGGGTGGTCTTGCGCTTAAATAATTCTGCAATATTCCGAAGATGATATGGTTCTCAGATATTTTGGTATAAGAGTTACTGAACTCGAGAGATCGGCCAGATTCTACACAGAGTTGCTTGGTCTCAAGAAACTCAGAGAAGGAAAAATGCACCACGGCGGAAGGTGGATGCTATTGGAAGATCCGCGATCACACGAGAGATTGGAGCTGAACTGGTACCCTAGCGACTCTGCATTTGCGACTCCGTATGAAGCCGGAGAGGGGCTTGATCACATTGGTTTCAAAGTACAAGACCCAGCTTCAACGTTCAAGAGATTGGTAGCAAAGGGCGCAGCTCCGGCGCTTATTCCAAAAGATAAGAACGGTGTGAAAGGAATATACTATCTGAAAGATCCAGATGGAAACTGGATAGAGTTCTTCTGATCTAAAAGAATTGATTTGCAGTACTTCCGAGTCGGCGATGAACGACTACTTTGTGAAACACATTTTTTACGACAATCGTTCTTCAATAATTGTTTGTCGAGTCTGTCGGAAGTGATTTGGGAGGTACTTAATGCTCCCACTCGATATCCGTAATTAAACCATAGGACTATGGACTATAATGTCCATCACTTTCGAAGTAAAGCGAACCACCGCGAAACTTCTTGAAGAAATAAAACAAAAGTACAAAACCAAGAGTGCTGGTGAGACAATAAGGAAACTCATTGATAAGGCAAAGAATGTCCCAGAATCGATGTTTGGCGATCATCCGAAAATGAAACGATTCACCAAATCTGACGAGACTCATGTCCACCAATTATGAATCGGTAATTGATTCCTATGCCTGGATCGAATACTTCCGAGGCACGTCCTCAGGAGAAAGAGCGCGCGAATTTATTGAGAAAGGATCGGCCGCGACCTCGGCCCTATCGTTGGCTGAATTACAGGAGAAATATCTCAGGGAAAAATGGGAATACTTTGAGCTTGACCTCAAGTCCATAACAACAAAGACAACACTAATACATGCTGACCGCAAAATTGCGCCCTTACCCGGTCATATCAATTATCAGAATAAGAAGAAAAAGAAAGACTGGAAGATGGCAGATTCTATCATTTTAGCAACGGCAAAGGTTTCATCAGCAAAGGTGGCGGCTGGAGATCCACATTTCAACGGCATTTCAGAAGCAATTATGATCTGATTTCAGTCTTATTTCCTCGATTCGGCCATACCTACCCTTCTCTTCAGATAAAGCGACTTCGCCAACCAGACTGATTCTCTCTATACCCATACCTGAGAATCAGTCCATGCAAACCTGTCGGGTAAACAGTTAATTCATTCTAGATCGGAGTCTTATAGATCGCCGCCAACAAGAATTTTCACTTCATGGAGACCAAGACTTTTGCAAGAGCCCAGACGACAACCTATTGACGAGCTGGACTATACAGTCAATAAACCAAAGGATAGGATAGTCATCAAAGGAGCAAGACAGCACAATCTCAAAAACATCAGCCTTGAGATACCAAGAGACAAGTTTGTTGTCCTCACAGGCATCTCTGGATCCGGAAAATCATCTCTTGCCTTCGATACCATCTACGCCGAGGGGCAGAGGCGCTATATCGAGTCGCTCTCAGCCTACGCAAGGCAGTTTCTTGGCCAGATGGACAAGCCAGATGTCGATTACATCGAAGGACTCTCTCCCGCAATTTCAATCGAACAGCGAAGCGCAGCGAAAAATCCGAGATCCACCGTCGCGACTGTAACAGAGATACACGATTACCTTCGGCTCATGTTTGCAAGGATTGGCATCCCACACTGTCCTAATTGCAGGAGGGTGATTGAGAAGCAGACAGTTGAACAGATGGTTGATCAGATAATGAAGCTCAAGGAAGGCACAAAGATCCAAATTCTCGCGCCAGTGATCAAGGCGCAAAAAGGCGAGCATAAGGACATTATCAAGAATCTAAAGACCGAAGGATACTCAAGAGTCAGAGTCGACAAGCGTGTCCACGAGCTTGATCAGGACGAAGAGATAAAGCTCGACAAGAACAAAAAGCACACGATAGAGGCGATCGTCGATAGGCTCATCATAAAGCAGGGCATCCAGAAGAGGCTTGCTGATTCGATTCAAACTGCGCTGAATTTCTCAAAGGGAACGATTGCTGTAGACCTCACTGACATGAACAATGAGCTCGTCCTGAGCGAGGCGATGGCCTGCCCTACGTGCGGGTTTTCCCTCGAAGAACTTTCTCCCAGGATGTTTTCTTTCAACAGCCCCTTCGGTGCGTGTAAAAAGTGCCTTGGGCTTGGCTATCTCCTGAATATGGATCCTGACCTTATCATTCCTGACCGCACGAAATCAGTGCGAGATGGGGCGATAGTCACCGTCTCGGAAAGTGATTCCTGGTCAATGCATCAGCTTGAGCGTGCTGGGAGAAGATACGGATTCAGTTTGGACACACCGATAAACAAGCTCAAGAAAGAACACCTGAACATCCTGCTTTACGGAACAAAGACTGGAAGGCAAACCCCGCAGATGTACAACAGCCGAGATAGGCAGTGGTATTACGAGAGAGACTTTGAGGGAATGATTCCCCAGCTTGAGAGGCGCTATTTTGAAACCGAATCGGACTTTATGAAAGAGTGGTACTCCAAATTCCTGACCAACCAGAGATGCCCATCGTGCAATGGAGAGAGATACAAGCCAGAAATTCTAGCTGTGACGGTTGGTGAAAAATCAATTTCGCAGATCTCGAATCTCTCGATCCGGCAGGCGATTCAATTTTTTTCAAGACTTGAGCTGACCGAGAAGGAGAGCCTTATCGCTGCCCAGATCTTGAAGGAGATCAACTCGCGTCTGAAATTCTTGATGAACGTCGGTCTTGACTACCTGACGCTTGATCGGGCCGCGGCGAGCCTCTCGGGAGGCGAGGCCCAGAGGATACAACTTGCGACCCAGATTGGCTCAAGCCTCGTCGGGGTGCTCTATATCCTTGACGAACCAAGTATTGGGCTTCACCAGAGAGACAATAGAAAGTTAATCGCGACACTGAAGGCACTCAGGGATCTAGGCAACACCGTGCTTGTCGTAGAGCATGATGAGGAGACCATACTCGAATCAGACTTTGTCGTGGATCTCGGGCCGGGAGCAGGCATACACGGAGGAGAAGTCGTTGGAATAGGCACGCCGCAGGAGATAATGGCAAACCCAAATTCGATCACTGGACAGTATCTATCGGGTAAGAGAGAGATTCAAGTTCCATCCAAGAGGCGCACTCCTGCCGGCAAGTACCTCGTGGTGAAGGGTGCTAAAGAAAACAACCTCAAGAATATCGATATCAAGTTCCCGCTCGGAGTGTTCGCCTGCATCACTGGCGTTTCTGGCTCTGGAAAGAGCTCTCTTGTCAACGACATTCTTTATCGATCTCTCGCGCAGAAACTCTATGGAGCAAGAGAAAAGCCCGGTGCACATGACTCAATAATTGGAATAGAAAATATCGACAAGGCGATAATCATCGACCAATCGCCTATAGGGCGGACTCCCAGATCCAATCCCGCAACTTACGTCGGCCTCTTTACCGACGTAAGGGACCTTTTCACAAAGCTCCCCGAATCAATTGCACGGGGATACAAGGCTGGGAGGTTCAGCTTCAACGTAAGGGGAGGCAGGTGCGAGGCCTGCGAAGGTGACGGAATCATTAGGCTTGAGATGCATTTCCTTCCAGATGTTTACGTTCCCTGTGAAGTCTGCAAGGGCAAGAGGTACAACAGGGAAACTCTTGAGATCAGGTACAAAGGAAAGAACATCTCGGAAGTCTTGGAGATGACTGTCGAGGAGGCTCTTGGCTTCTTCGAGAATATTCCAAGGGTCAAAAGGAAGCTTTCAACGCTGAACGATGTAGGCCTAGGATATATTGAATTGGGGCAATCCGCTACAACCCTCTCTGGAGGAGAAGCGCAAAGAGTGAAGCTCGCGAGCGAACTTTCAAAGAGAGCAACAGGCAAGACGCTCTATCTTCTGGATGAACCAACAACAGGCCTCCATTTCGAAGACATAAAGAAACTCCTGGAAGTTCTTGGAAGGCTAACAGATGCTGGCAACAGCGTTGTTGTGATCGAGCACAATTTGGATGTGATCAAAACCGCTGACTGGATAATAGACTTAGGCCCTGAGGGAGGGGAGCGAGGAGGCTTGATAGTCGCTGAAGGAACCCCTGAAAGAGTTTCGACATATGTTGATTCCTATACAGGTCAGTACTTGAAAGGCATACTCGCAAAGGCGAGAGAGCGCAGAATCTCGAGCGCTGAGAAGATCGCGATGGAAGCGCTTGCCAAAAAGGGCTGACCTGCTTTGAGTCTATCATCTCAGCAAGTAGTCTCAATCCCAGCTGATAGCTTTGATAAATTACCACCGAAACCCGGCGTCTACATTCTCAAAAACGACAAGGATGTCCCAGTCTATGTCGGAAAGGCAACTAGTATCAGATCAAGGGCTGCGGCGCACCTGCACCCAAGGCCTGATGATCCGATTGGTCAGGCCCTCAAAGATCAGATCAAAAGTGCGGACTACATCGCCACTCAGACTCCGATAGAAGCCTTGATTTTGGAAAACGTCCTGATCAAGAGACACAAACCGCGGTACAACATCAGGCTCAAGGATGACAAGAGCTATCCATACATCAAGGTGACCGAGGAGCTCTATCCAAGAGTTTTCGTAACGCGTCAGATCATTGATGATGGTTCAAGATATTTTGGGCCATATGGAAATGTCCGTGCCGCGAAGAGATCCGTCAAATACCTCAGACGACTCTTTCCGTTGCGCTCATGCACTCTTCCGCTCGACGGGGTTAAGGAGTTCAAATCGTGTCTTGACTACAACCTCGGACTTTGCAAAGCGCCTTGCATCTTCGCCGTGACAAAGCAGGAGTACGACTCTGATGTGAAAAAATTCGAAATGTTCCTTGAAGGAAAGCTCGTGCAGCTGAGCAAGGAAATGTACAGCGAGATGTGGAAGGCATCAAAAGCTCAAGAGTTTGAAAAAGCGAGCAAGATAAGGAATGACATTAAGTCACTTGAAACGACAGCCCTGAGACAGCGGATTGTGTTTCTAAATCAGAGAGAGAAGGACATTATCACCGTGGCGCGAAGGGGCGAAACGACTGCGGTGATAATATTCCAGATAAGAGAAGGCAAGGTTATAGGAAGAGAGAAATTTATCATAGAAGGTGCAAGTCCATCCACCAAGGATTCTGAAATACTCTCAGCATTCGTAAAGCAACATTACAGCTCCGCGCGTGCTCGAATCTCCCAGCTTCCTGAAGAACTTGTGTTTCCGATTCCACTTGAAGATTCGAGCGAAATCGAACTGCTACTCAACAGCTCCGGCAGGCGCATGAAAATTTCCAACGATTCCAAGAGTCAAGAGAACAGGGAATTGCTAAAACTTGCGCAGGAGAACGCGCAGCTTGTTCTCGCAGAGGAGGAGTCAAAGGGTGAAGTGCAAAAGAGGGAACGATTGAGGGGGCTAAAGGATCTCAAGGAAGTGATCGAACTTGGGAAGATCCCACGAAGGATAGAGTGCTTTGACATTTCAAACATCCACGGTAAAGAAGCCGTCGGAGCCATGACCGTGTTTGTTGACGGCTTTCCGATGAAGAGTGAGTACAGGAAATTCAAGATTAAAACTGTGCAAGGAATAGACGACTATGCTATGATGGCCGAGATGATAGGAAGGAGGTTCAGGAAATTGGTCGAACCAGAGATTGGCGAAGGCAAAAAGAGTTCTGAACCACCTGATCTCGTTGTGATCGATGGTGGAAAGGGACATCTCAACGCGGCGCTCGACGAGATGCACAAGGACGGCATATTCGGGATTCCGACGATTTCTCTTGCAAAGAAGGAAGAGGTTGTTTTCGTTCCCAAAAGGGCATTGCCGATAAAGCTCTCTCGAGATTCCGAGGCCTTGCACATACTCCAGCATGTCAGGGACGAAGCACACAGGTTCGGGATTACATATCACAGAAAGCTCCGTGGAAGAGAAGTCACCTCCTCTTCCCTTGATGAAATCGAAGGGATTGGAGAGACAAGGAAGCGCAACCTCCTTGCTCATTTCGGTTCGATCAATGCGATCAAAAATTCAAGCGTTGATGAGATTTCACAAGTGGGAAGCGTGAGCAAGAAGCTTGCTCAGGTCATTCAGGCTTATCTCAACAAGTCCTGATTTCGCTTGACTTTGGGGAAACCATTAGATAGACGCGAGTTCGGTTTTCGCGGAAAGGTCGAAAGAGACAGAGGATGCAGCGACAAAGCAGACGTGGGATTTCTAGAAGACTTTGCGTTTCCATCTCTGCCAAAACCGTCCCACTCCTGAGAGAAAAGATGGACCTGGCGAGAAAATTTACGCCTGATCTTCTTGAGCTTCGGCTTGACCACATCGAAAAGCTAGACCGAAAGAAACTGAAACAAGTGGGAAAGCTCCTCAAAGGAAACGAGATTTTGACATTGCGTGCAAAATCTGAGGGAGGAAACCCGAAGATGCTCGAGAGCACAAGGACATTCTTGATCAGAAATGGACTCTTGTCACTAGATCCGAAATTTGTCGATGTGGAAATTGCGACAATTAACAGGAATCCCCAGATTCTACGTGACATTGAGAAGACAAATGCGGAATTGATAGCATCATTCCACGACCTTGGGGGGAAGAAGAGTTTTGCCGAACTCAGAAAAATAATCTGGCAGGCTCCATTAGGATCGAAATCTCTCTATGCAATAAAGATAGTAACAAAAGCGAATACTCGAGAGGATAATGAGAAGGTTCTGAACCTCTATTCAAGCAAGGTGTTTGAAGGAAGAAAGGCGCCGAAGCTCGTGGCTTTCTGCACTGGCGAGAAGGGTGTGGAGTCAAGAATCGAATGCTTATTGGCTGGAGGCCCGTTCAGTTACTGCTCACTACCCGGAGAGCCACTTGCATCGGGTCAGCTTGACATTGAGAGCATGAGAGAAGCGATAGCAAAGAGACCTGCAAAAACAAATTGAACCGTAACACAAACTCAAGGTCATCCACAATAAATCGCAAGCGGACCTTCCTCTTAGGAAAGGGAATAGGCTACTCGATCTCGCCACAGATTCAAAACGCCGCTTTCAAGAAGCTTAGAATTCAGGCGGAATACAACCTCTTGGATATTGACGAGAAGAAGTTTGAAAGCACTATACAAAAGATCTCAGAATCAGATGACATTATAGGATTCAATGTCACTGTTCCCTACAAGGAATGGATAATTGAGCATCTTTCGAGCATTGACCAACGATCAAAAGACATTGGAGCAGTCAACGCGGTGACAATTCAAAGAAAAGGCATCTTGAGAGGCTTCAATACCGATTGCGATGGGATTAGGGCAACCCTCGAAAACCTGGGCATCAAACCTGACTCTGGACAAAGGGGAATCGTACTCGGAGCAGGAGGCGCTGCGAGGGCATGCGTCTACACACTTGGCAAGATTGGATTTGATTCAGTTTGCATCCTGAACAGGACTGCCAGTAGAGCCCGCGCACTCGCGAATCACTTTAGGATGCAATTTCCGAAAATGAAAATAGATATTGGAGATCTGACTGAGGAAAACTTGCATATTGGGCTCGGAGATTGCGACCTTCTGATTAACTCAACCTCATCCTCGACAGGAAAGGGCTTTCCTATTAGACTCGATTTGACTCTCGCTCAGAAACGATTGAAAGCCTTCGACCTAGGATACAGAAGCCAAGGTCCATTTCTCAAAACTGTACTCCAAAGAGGATTCAAAGCAACCGATGGATTGCTAATGCTTGTAGAGCAGGCCGCAAGCTCTTTTGAGATCTGGACTGGAAAGACCGCCCCAAGAAAAGAGATGATGGCAGCAGCGAAATTAGCGCTCAATAGAAAATAGGAAGCACAAGAGTCTTGCCTCGAACATTTGCGCAAATCATCGGGGAGAGCCACTCCGCGATTTCTGTCGTCAACGCGCTCACCACGGGAAAGGGGTCGACTATAGGAATCGATCTCACATGCAAGATCACGGCGACACTTGTTGATAAGAAATCTATTCCAATGGGTTTGAACAGAGAAGCAAGAAGGGGAGTTGTCATCGAAAGCGGTTTCAAAGATCATCACAGACTCATTGAAACAAGCAAAAGGTACACAGAAAGATTCCTCAGAGCAACTATCCCTGCGGACAAGGTGATCTCATTTAAAATAAAATCTGAGATACCTCCAGCAGTAGGGTTGAAGAGCTCAAGCGCAATCTCGATAGCATCTGTTGAGGCTGTTGCAGGAGTACTTTCTAAGAAACTCGACTCTGCGCAGATTCTCAAGATCTCCTGTCTTGCATCCAAGGATTCGGGAGCATCAATCACCGGCGCGTATGACGACGCTGCAGGCTGCCTACTCGGGGGTATGGTACTCACAAACAATTTGAAATTCACATTGATCAGGCAGATTCGTGTCCCAGAATCACTTGGAAAGATCGTTCTGATAAGAGTGCCAAAGAAGGAAAGGAAGTACACAAGTAGCGTGGACACGAAGGTATACTCTTCATTTAAGGCGGAGAGCTTGAAGGCATTCGAATTTGCAAAGCAGGAGCTCGTGGCTCAGGCCATGATACTTAATTCAATCATCCAGTGCGCAGCCCTAGGCTATTCCTTTGAACCAATCTCTTCAGCGATAGATGCAGGAGCAACCGCCTCGGGGATAAGCGGAAAGGGACCTGCAATCACAGCACTCTGTCAAACAAGCAAAGCGGCGCGTTTCATAGAGAAACGGTGGAAGGAGGAAGCTGAATCACCTATCGATGTCCTCAGGACTGAGGTCGTGCAACCGAGGAGGCTTTTTGGTAGTTGAACAAAACAGAATTCCTGAGGATCAGTGGAGAGCGCCCGAAGAATTTCTACGGCTCTCTACATCTTCCTCCTAGCAAGAGCTACCTCCACAGGGCGCTTTTCGTTGCATCCCTGTGCAAAGGTGAGTCGAAGCTTTATCGGTGTGAAAGTGAGTTTTCTGATGACATCGCAGCCACTATTCGAGTCCTCACTTTACTTGGAATGAAAGTGGAGAATGACGAGAAGCAAGAAGGCGGGACTATTCAAGTAAAATCAGGGACTATCTCAAGTTCTCGCGAACCACTCTTCGTCGGTGGATCTGGAACGACGGCGCGGTTTGCGATTTCTTTTGCAGCACTCGCAAAGGACGGAGGGAGGTCAATTATCACAGGAGATAATTCGCTTTCGAAGCGTCCTATGCAACCAATGCTTGATGCATTGGGACAATTAGGCGTGGAATGTTATTCGCAACATTCGGATGGCTGTCTGCCTGTCGCAGTGGAGGGCAAGGGAATCAAGGGAGGAAACTGCATTGTTGATGGATCGATCTCTTCTCAATTCATCTCTTCGCTTTTGATAGCTTGCACTAAAGCGGAGAATGACACCACTATCCGAGTAGCCATGCCATCGAAACTAGTCTCCGAACCTTACATAGAAGCCACGTTTGCCGTTCTGAAACATTTTGGATTTGCAGTCAGCGCAGACGCCGCCAAATGGAGATTTCGAGTCAAGGGAAATCAGAAGGCGAAGGCAAATAGTTTCAAAATCCCAGGAGACATGAGCTCAGCAGCCTCGCTCATTGCTGCGACACTCGCCTGCAAGGGCAAGCTCCATCTCTTGGGAGTTGACATCAGGCTTCCCCAGCCAGATGCAACCTTTCTTGATATCTCGCGCAAGTTTGGAGCAAATATCTCAAGATCTCAAGGCTCAGTCTTGGTCGAGCCAAAGAAAAAGGAAGTCTCACTTGGACCTCTGGTGTTCAATATGAAACGCTGCCCGGATCTGGTCCCGATAGTCTCTGGACTAGCTGCTGCAATCGGGACCAAGGTGAAAATAACAAACGTTGCTCATTTGAGATTCAAGGAAAGCGACAGGTTGAGCACAATTTCAAGGGAGCTTCGAAAGCTCGGGGTGCGCACCAAGGAAACAAAAGACTCGATAACGATTTTCGCTGCGAGTCTAGCGAAAAATGCAATTTTGCGCCGAAAACCTATTCTCCTCGACCCGGAGAACGACCACAGAATCTTGATGGCGCTCACAGTTGCGAGTCTCTCGGGGAGGTTTGGGGAAGTCTTGATCTCAGACCCGTCATGCGTCAATAAATCATATCCGGAATTTGTTTTAGACCTTCAGCGACTGTTGCACCAAAGAGGGCTGATTGAAATAGTGAGAAGAGGAGGCGCAACCTAAGATGGGACTTCCAAACACAATCGGAAGCGCTTTTGCGGTCACCTGTTTTGGAGAAAGCCATGGAAGATGTGTAGGCGTAGTCGTTGACGGCTGCCCGACTGGGCTTGAAATCTCTGAAGCGGAAATCCAAAAGCAACTCGATTTGAGAAAGCCGGGGCAGTCAATAGTAACAACACAGAGGTCGGAGGCCGATAGGGTCGAGTTACTCTCCGGAGTGTTCCACGGAAAGACCACAGGGGCTCCTGTCTGCATGCTCATATGGAACTCTGACACAAGAAGCTCAGACTATGACAAGTTCGTCAATATTCCAAGGCCGGGCCACGCAGATTATCCTGCGTTTGTAAAATATGCCAAAATGAACGATTTCAGGGGCGGTGGGAGGTTCTCTGGACGGATCACTGCCGGCTTTGTCATGGCTGGAGCTCTTGCGCAGAAGCTCCTCTTAGAGACTATGTCAGTCAAGGTCTACGCATACACACTTGAGCTCGGAGGAATACGTGCAGATATTTCCAAAATGACCATTGAGGAAATAGTGAGCAAGAGGTACTCAAACGAAGTGCGCTGTCCAGACGGCGCGGCTGCGCAGAAAATGAAAGATCTCATAATTGAGGAGAGGGGAAAAGGAGACTCGCTTGGAGGAATAGTTGAGTGCAATGTGCCTAACCTCCCAGTCGGAGTCGGCGAACCGGTCTTTTCCTCAATCGAGTCGGAGCTGAGCAAAGCGATTTTCTCAATACCTGCTGTCAAAGGGATTGAATTTGGCTCGGGATTTGCTGGGACAAGATCGAGGGGTTCGCAGAACAACGATGTCTACGAGATGAATGCGGGGAGAGTCGTGACAAAGACAAACAACTCTGGTGGGATCTTGGGAGGGCTGTCCAACGGAATGCCAGTTGTGTTCCGAACCGCGTTCAAGCCAGCTTCATCAATAGCCAAGCCCCAGGACACGCTTGATCTCTCCACAAAGAAGGAAGATCGCCTGATTGTTCCAGGAAGGCACGATCCGACGGTTGTGCCAAGAGCAGTTCCCGTCATAGAGGCGATGACTTCCTGCGTCCTGGCCGATCTTGCGATACAGGGTGGCTTCATCCCCAAAGTATTGAAAAGTAGTTAGAGCGATTATCCGAGTTGTTGCGAAAAGCCATTGAAAGATAAGAGAACTACTGCTCGTTCAAAGAAGGATCTAGACCACCTAAGAGTAGAGATACAGCAAGTCACAAGGTCAATCCTTGATCTCGCAAAGGCAAGGCAGAATCTCTCTCGCAAAGTAGCTCTTGTCAAGGAATCAACAGCGATTCCAATTGAGAATGTAGGCATCGAATCAAGACTTGTGAGCTCTATGAAAAAGTACTCGAAAAACATCGGACTCGATCCAATGCTATCAGGAGAGATAACAAAAGCGCTTGTCGAGTCATCCAAATCCGTTCAGAGAAAAGCGATTTATCTTGATAAGATCAGGAAGTATCTTGCCGCCCACGGCGTGAGCCGCGTGGGAATAATCGGCGCCGGAAGGATGGGTGGATGGTTTGCAGGCTACTTCAAGTCGCTTCGCACAAGTGTCCTGCTTTTTGATGACGACAGAAAGTTTGGGAAAAGAAGAGCAAAGGAGCTCGCGTGTAGATTTTCTGAAAGTCTAGAAGTAATAGAAGATTCTGACTTGATTGTCGTCGCTGTACCAATAGGCAAAACGGCTTCTGTGACAAATCTTCTTGCAAAACACGCTGGCGAGAGAAAGATGCGAATCATCGAGATCTCCTCTGTGAAGCAGAGAGTTATCGGAGGAATCAAAAGGCACAGTCAGAACGTTGAAATCTACTCCATCCACCCGCTCTTTGGAGCCTCGGCGGATCCATTTGCAAGAAATTCGATGATCGTGATGGCGTCTGGAGGGCAAGATGAATTTGTCAGCCATCTTTTTCCGCACTTTGCGATTTCAAATCTTGATCCAAACGAACATGATAAGCTCATGACACTTCTCCTTTCTCTTCCTCATGTGCTTGCTCTAACCTTCGCAGACATTGTTTTGAGAGAGAAAGACGTCATCCCCAAAGGCATCAGCTCGCCGACTTTTGAGAGCTTTATCCAGATTGCTAGGAGAGTGCTTTCCGAAAGTGCAGAAGTCTACTATGAAATCCAATCCACGAACAAACATAATCAAAAGATGCTGAAGCAGATCGAGAAATCTCAGTCAGAACTTCGCTCCATCATCTCCCAAAGTGACTATGCACGATTTGTCGAATTGTTCGACGAGAGAAGGGAAATGCTGTCAAAAGTCCGCGGGGAAGATCGCAGTGGAGAATACGAGTCTTTACGACGAGCACTGTAATTGATGAGCTGTGTGAAACTAGTTAACGCCGATTGGATTTATATTCCTAACATCACCAAAGTTTCCATTGAATGTTGCGATTCTCTTTACACCGAATTCTATCTCATGCGACTAGATATCTCAAAGAGCGCTTGAACAGCTCAGTTGAAACGGGGATCCTAAAGCTCCCACTCTTTGTTGTATGCATCTTTCCTATCCTTTCGGGAAGGCTCATTCTGATTACTCCTGAGGAGCTCTTCTTATCTGCAAGCGCAAGTCTCACGAGCTTGTTTTCATCTAGATTAGGCAGATCTGCCGAAACGCCAAGACTTTGAATTAATGCTTGCTGCTCTTCATAGTCATCTTGATTAAAAGAACCCAACTGCCTTGAGATCCAGCCTTCCGCAAGCATTCCTAAGACGATTGATTTGCCATGAGATAGAGAATAATTCGACTCTGCTTCCAATGCATGTCCAACCGTGTGGCCGTAATTCAGAACGGAACGCAGGTTCTGCTCACTCGGATCCTTTGAAACGACGCCGACCTTGATCGCGCAGCACTCTGGGATAAATCGGCTGAGCACCTCTGCCGAATCCAGTCTGGATTTGGCTAACCGCTCGAACATTCTCCTGTTCGCAATCACCGAGTATTTGATAATCTCTCCTAGGCCATTGATCAGTTCTGAGTTTGGAAGTGTCTTCAATGCCAGTGGATCGATTAGGACGCCACGTGGGTAGTAGAAGGTCCCAATCTGATTTTTCCCCCACTCTGAATCTACTCCGGTTTTTCCACCAATGCTGCTGTCAACCTGAGCTAGCAGTGTAGTGGGAACCTGGAAGTATTTGATTCCCCTCTTGTAGACTGAGGCCACAAAACCTGCGAGATCTCCAACGACTCCTCCGCCCAGGGAGACTACGATTCCCTTCCTATCCAAATCGAGGGCGGCAAGTTTCGAAAGAAGTATAGTTGCGGTCTCAAGTGTCTTGCTGCTCTCGCCGGCCTTGAACGAAACCAGATGTGTCTTTGCTAGTTTTGAAAGATCTCTTCTGAGTTGATTTCCATATATCTTGCGTACGTTCGAATCGGTGATGACTACGATCGAGCTTACTTCATCTTCGAGAAGGGATTCGATAGAAGCTCGTAACCTGCTAAGCAATTCTTCCTTGATCAGAATCTCACATGCAGCGGAGCTTCCCTTGGTTGTAAGGGAAAGCCTAACTGTGCCCATTCCCATTCAAGTCACTTGAGAATGGTGCTTCACTCTCGGAGATTGTCTTGTAGATCAGGTTGCACATCTTGATAATCTCTACGAGCTGTCCTGGCTGGATAGACTGGTTTGCGTCGCTTAGCGCGTCATGCGGCCTGTCGTGTACCTCGATCATCAACCCATGCGCTCCACTTGCGATCGCGGCCCTGCTCATCGGCAGTATCAGATCCTTTCTTCCAGTTCCGTGGCTCGGATCTACTATTATGGGAAAAGGTGTTTCCTTTCTGAGCACTGGAACGGCGTTTAGGTCAAGCGTGAACCTTGTCTGATTCTTGAAAGAGCCTCCAAGAGGGCTTATTCCCCTTTCGCAAAGGATGATTTTTTTGTTACCGTTTGCGATAATACGCTCTGCAAAGCTCAGGTATTCGTCGATCTGCGCTGAGAAGTTCCGCTTGAAGAGTATCGGCTTCTCCTCTCTTGCCGCAGCCTCGATCAGATCCTGGTTGTACATATTGCGCGTTCCTATCTGTATAACGTCGGCGTACTTGGCAACAGCTTTCACGTCAACCTCACTTCTCACCTCTGTCACTGTGGGAATGTCGAGATCCTTTCCGACGTTTTGAAGGTGTTTCAGGCCTGCAAGTCCCAGCCCTTGGAAAGAATGGACCGAGGTTCTTGGCTTGTAAGCTCCACCACGAAGGATATGTGCTCCTGCTTCTTTCACGCTCTTTCCGATTCTATAGAGCTGCTCGTAGCTCTCGATGGAACAAGGCCCTGCCATATACACAGGTTCATTCTCCTCGCCTATCGTGATGCCCTTCACCTTCACGGACACATTCTGCCTGATGTATGTGCGACTCATCAATCTGTAGGGAACTTGAATCTGAATCGCGTCGTAGACTCCAGGCATCGATTTGACTTGATCAAAATTGATCTTCTTCTCGTCACCTATGATTCCGATCACTGTCTGGAACTGCCCAGAAGAGACATCCACCTTGAGGCCAGACGATCTGATCATTTTCACCACTTCAGTCACCTGGTCCTTGCTTGCGCTTGGTTTCATTACGATGCTCATTGTCTTCTATCCCTCTCTTGTCGCGGTTTGGATTGTTTCGATTTGTTGGAACAATTTTGGATCAGTTTCCTCTCTTGAGAAATTCGAATATTCTGCTGCAAGATGCTAGGCTGCGCAGAGGTTTCTAGTAAAAGAACGGAAAAGTAATGTGGCCCAACGCGGGCTTTCCGTATTGGCAGAGCATCACTGCAATCGAATGAGCCTGCAATAAAGGCCTTATTAAATTCGACTGTGACGCATTGTATGGGAGCTAATGACTTGATTCGCAGCCCTATTCGTTCTCAACAAGCTTTCGACTGGTTCACTGTTTTCTCATTTTAAAGAGACTCGCTGCGAATATTCTATCTCATTTTCATCGTGCAACTGATCTAGCTTTTTGCATGAATACGTTTGCAAAGAAGAGCGCCAAACCTGAATTCGGATATCAGGCAATAACCAGTTTATCCGGTCGAATCTGCCACAATTACTAGCTAATGGGCCATAACATATGCCATAATTTGAAACTGATATCTAAATTGGCTCATTTTTCCCAGATGATTCCTAAGGTTTTTATTATGGCATAATATGCGCTCAAATTATTCAGAAATGCCGCGGGAGCTCCTCGACGAGATATTTTCTTTGGACAAGGGCATCAGGTACATTTCAATACTTAACTTTCGTGGTGCGCATCTCGAAGGTGGAATGCGACCTGGCACTGTCTCCTTAAATCCCGAGAATGAAGAGAACAAACTATTCCTTCAGGCAACAGTCTCAAGAGGCATGTCAGAATCTTGGAGCCGACATTTTGGAGCGTTCAAATTCTCAATAATCTCTCATAGCAAACTGAATATCTTCCAAATCCCGTACGGTGAAAACGTGCTTCTCGTGACAACAGAGCCAGATATCCGACTTTCAATCACTGAGGACATCCATAGGATTGTCGAAAGCTACAAGAGAAAAAGCCCGAGAGAAAGCCTTCGCTGATCAAAGCTTCTGGATAATTCTTCGAGCGATCTGCGTCAAGGCTCTGAAAGCATCCGGCCCGAAAGGTTCGCAGAACGCTATCTGGTCTACACCGTAGCTGAGATGTTCTCGACACTTTTCCACGCAATCTTGCGGCGTCCCACACACCGTCAAGAGATCTAGCATTCGGTCATCGACAAGATTTGAGGCCGATTTTTCGTCTCCCGCCGCGATTAACTCTGAAATTTTCTTACGGGCGTTTTGGTCTATGTTGTATTTTGCGGCTGTACCGTCATCGAGCCAAGCGACGAGATACGCGCATGTGGCCTTCGCGGCATTCCTTGCCTTTGCCTTATTTTCCGAAACCGAGACGACGACTGAATTCACAATGTCGATGTCCTTTCTGCTCCTCGAACCATCAGCGAGGCCGAGTGTGATGTGTTTCATGCTTTCCTCGATCTGGGAAGCGATTCTGTTTGTGAGAATCACGCCATCTGCGATGGCACCTGCAAGTCTCAATCCCTTGGGAGATGATGCCCCCACGTAGATCGGGATCTCCCCCTTTGATTTCGATAACATCACTCGCTCGATGGCAAAGGCATCAGTGCGCACGCTGACCTCCTTTCCTTCGAAAAGCTCTGTGATTGATTCTATTGCTTCTCGAAGCTGATCTATCATTCCACTTCGATCAAAGATTCCGAACTTTGCAACATTGTAGCTTGAACCTATGCCGATTCCCAGAACCACTCTCTGCCTTGAGGAACGAGAACCAGATGCGAGGTTTGAAATTGCAAGCAAGCTCGACGCGATTAGGGCCGGGTTTCGCGTGTAGAAGTTGAATATCGCACTCCCCAACTTGATCTTTTTCGTGCTTCCTGCGATCCCGGCGAGTGTAACAGCCGCATCGCTAAATGGAGGGGTGGGTCCGCTGTCTGGAACCCAGATATTGGAAAAACCGAGCCTCTCCGCAAGCTTTGCAAGGGAGATGCTATAGCCCAGGTCCCAAGTTGGATCTATTGAAACTCCAAAGGTATGTTTGCTCTTGGGCATTGTCTCACCAGTAGCGTCTCGCATCAGTGAACCAGTCTTCCTTCATGGCGGCAGCAATCAAGATAAGCATAGCACCCACGTAGAGAGGGAACATGCCAAACCAAGACATCGGGTTGCTCATACCCATCGCGAAAGGAGTGATTAGATCCCACCCCCCGTAGCCAATTAGGACTAGCCCTGCTCCAACGAAAATGGTTCTCGTAATCTTGAAGAGGCTTGCCATTTCCTTGGTTGTGAAAGCTCTCATAACGAAAGATCACCTGATGCTGGGTTTGAGATGGCCTTTCGAAACAAATGAGCAATCATTTTTGTGTTCCTGTGGGCTTTCCATCTACTTGGCCAATAGGCTTTCCATTGTTAGTCTGCGCAAGTTTCGGGATGGGTCGGTTGGCTATCGAATGAACAAGCCAGAGGAAAGCCAGGAAAATAGGGATCAAGTAGACATCGTTTAGCACAAAGAAGATCTCACCGAACCAGAATAGCGAAAACGAAAGCAAGAGTGCTGAGACAAGCTCCTTCATGTTTGCCTGCTTGACCTTCCTTACCTGATTTCTGAGAATGTAAGTGGAAACGACCACGACGATAACGCCTACAGCGATCCCGATCTCGGAAGAAACGTAGCTGTTTGGAAGCAATCCCACTAGAACTATGGCAGCTTCAAAAGCTTCGATTGCACCCACAGAGAAGCCCGTCGCCATGAGTCCTTTTTCAAACTCTTCGTGTTGGGAAAAGCCAGTAGTCCTGCTCTTGATAACCGAGCGACGTGCGCTCTTTACAAGCCGGATTCCAAAATAGAGGAGTAGAATCCCCCCGATTAGTTTCACATACATAGTGGGGAGGTAGGTAATGAGGTGTCCGAGCAAAAGTGTCGGAATCATCACTGCAACGACGCCCAGTCCAACATACAAAAAGGCGATGTGCCTCTTCGATTCCGCGTAAAGGGCAAGCCCGACCGCGGAGGCCTCTGCAAGCTCAAGCGTTGTGATGCCTGTCGCCGCGAGCAAGATCCCAATGTTAAGATACATTCTAGTTTTTCGCACCCGCGCCTGTTGATATAAATTCATTCTGTACCAGTGAAGAGCTGAGATTTTAACGCTCCGAGCTATGCTCTAAATGGATAGGCCTCGACAAGCGCCTTGAAATCGTCATTAGAAAGCTCGAAATCACCCGATAAGGCATTCTCCTTCACATGATTTGGCCTTGAAGCGCTGGGGATAGGGAAATTCATTTCGCTTCGCTTCACAAGCCAGCTCAATGCAACCTGCGAGGATTTCACGCTTCTCTTTGACGCGATCTCTTCGATGAGAGTTCTTCCAGACTTTGCGAGCTTGCCATGGGCGAGTGGAAAGTAGGGGATCATTGCTATCCTTTCCTTTTCGCAATGAGGGAGAATATCTGCTTCCACATCTCGATGCAGAATGTTATAATTCATCTGAGTGGAAGAAAGTTCATTACCGGCGAGCGCCTCTTCGGCCTCAATCATTTGAGAATATGAAAAATTACTAACTCCAATCGCTCTAATCAATCCATCGCTTGCAAGCTTTTCCATTGAACGCATTGTTTCCTTGATAGGAATCTTGGAGCTAGGAAAATGAATTTGATAGAGGTCTAAATAGGAAGTCCCCAATCTCTCAAGGCTCTTCCTGCATGATTTTACGACGCTCTCAGGTTTTAGATGGTTGTTCGACACTTTGGAAGCGATAAAAAGATCATCCCTCTTTCTTCCGCGGATCGCTTCAGACACTATTGTCTCGCTCTGGTATATTTCGGCGGTATCGATGAAATTGATCCCGTTGTCGAGCCCTGTCTTCAGTGCTTCGAGGATGCGTTTCCTATGCATCTGGACACGAAATACCATACCTGCGGCGATCCAAAGCGGATCATAATAGGTTCCCATGCCAACCACTGAGGTCTTGAAACCTGTCTTTGCAAATTCTCGGTACCTCAAAATCTTCACTCATAGAGAGCTTTCTTGCAGACGCTTCACTTTTTCTTTTGCTTCTTTCCTTGGGGCAAAGGCCCATTGCCTGATTTCTGTGGCAGTGCGGTGCTCATCCGCGACGCCCGGCGCGTACTCTTCAATAGCAAGACTCCGAATCCAACGAATATAGCGTCGGTTGCGACATCTCCTGGGTCGTGAGGAAGGTAGACGAAGAAAAGAATGCCCAGTATGATTGCAATGAACGCTCCAACAACCTGAAACACGAGGCTAGCCTTCAATACTGCGACACCTCTAGCCCAAGACTCTGTCCTTGGTCGAGATCTCCTGGGATTCTGAGAGTTGTTCAACGAGTTTCTGAGGAACCTCTTCTGCTATTTCGCGGGGGTAAACTCTCTCGGCTATTTTGAGTTTGAGTCTGCGTAACCCCTCTCCTGTTTTTGCGGATATTTCCATCATTGGAATATCGCCTACGATTGCCTCTTTCTGTTTCAATTCCTCTCGGGGTGTGACGTCAAGCTTATTCAAAATCACGAGCAGTTTCGTCGGGTCGACGTGGAGCTGCTCAAGCACCTGCCTGCAGCTTGAATACTTGATTTCCATGTTTTCCATAGACTCACTAGCATCGATCAAGAGCAGGATTAGGTCGGCGTATGATAGCTCTTCAAGAGTAGATTTGAAAGCTTCGATCATGTAGGTCGGGAGCCTGCTGATAAAGCCAACAGTGTCTGAGAGAAGGACCTTCTTTCCCGGAAGGGGTTCAAAACCCCTAGTCGTCGTGGTGAGCGTCGTGAAAAGTTTGGGCGATTCTTCCTTCGTCTCCGAGGTGAAACTATTGAACAATGTCGTCTTTCCGCTGCTAGTGTATCCGGCAAGGGATACTAGCGGGATATCTAATCTTTCTCTCGATATCCTGAAGAGGTTGCGCTGCCTCTTTGCCTCTTCTAGTTTCTTTGAAACAAGGGTCATCTGCTTCTTAAGCGCTCTAAATTTAATGTCAACCGCGTATTCTCCCATTCCCATGAATCCGGCCTGCTCTCCCTTGAGAGAAAGCCTCACTGATTCTCTTGCTCTAGGGATCTCGTACTTCAGCTCGGCTAATCGCACTTGGAGCTTTGCCTCTGCTGTAGTGGCTCTTGAGTTGAAAATGTCAAGGATGAGCCTCTCCCTGTCGATGACCTCCTGATGGGTGAACTTTGCGAGGTTATGAGCTTGCGAAGATGAAAGCCTGTCATCCACGATTATCATCTTCGTTCCTTCTTCCTCGGCCATCCTTCTGATCTCTTCGGCTTTTCCTGAACCCACGCCGTACTGCCTGTGGTGCAGTTCTTTCTGGGTAACAACCTTTGAAACAAAATACCCTGCCGCTTCAACTAGCCCTATTGCTTCCTTTTGCACAAATTCGTCGCGGAAGGTGACCAAGATGATTTTCTTTGCATTGGAGTTTGACTGAGCTAGCTTCAGCTTATGCTCCCAAAGGGGTTTAGGATTGGTCTCCTTTGCATCCGGAATGGAAGAACTCAAGCTAAATCAGAACCTGAATAAGAAGTACACAGATCAATCGTGTATTTTAACAGGCGTACCACTCCCATCGCAAACTCTAAAGAATCTTGGCTTTTCACGAACGACTGAAATGCAATATTCTCGTTTGGGCTCCGCCGGAGTCAAGGTATCGAAGATTTGCCTAGGAACAATGTCCTTTGGCACCTCTGAATGGATGATTGAAAGCGACAAAGCGACACCGATCATGAAGCGAGCGCTGGATCTTGGGATCAATTTCTTTGACACCGCCAACGTGTACTCAAATGGAAGGTCAGAGGAAATCGTCGGAGAATTTCTCAAAGATCACAGGGATGAAATCATAATCGCAACAAAGGTTAGGCAAAATGTCGGCGAAGGACCCAACGATTCTAGCCTCTCAAGACTCCACATCATGAGAGAAGTTGAAAAATCTCTAAAGAGGCTCAAGACAGATCACATAGACCTCTATCAGATCCACCGGTGGGACTATGAAACCCCGATCCAGGAGACCCTTCTTGCCTTGGACAGTCTCGTGAACTCCGGCAAGGTGAGGTACATTGGAGGCTCAAGCATGTATGCGTGGCAATTCGCAAAGGCGCTTTTCACAAGCGACCTCCTTGGAATCTCGCGCTTTGTGAGCATGCAAAATCACTACAACCTTTGCTACCGTGAGGAGGAGAGGGAGATGAACCCTCTTTGCAAAGATCAGAGCGTTGCTATTATTCCTTGGAGTCCACTTGCGAGAGGATTTTTAAGCGGCAAATACAAGCGTGGCGAGTCTCCAAGCAGCTCTAGAGTAAGATCAGAACCTGAAAATGTGTTTCGCTCGCGATTTTTCAAGCCAGAGGATTTCGATATTGTCGAGAAGGCCGAAGAGATTGCCAAAGAAAAAGGGGTCACGACTGCGCAGGTTGGGCTTGCATGGTTGCTTCACAAAGGAGTCACTGCTCCGATTGTAGGAGCAACGAAATTAGAGCACATAGAGGAAGCGGCGCTTGCTGTGGAAGTAAAGCTCTCTCAAGACGACATGAAAAAGCTTGAAGAGCCCTACAAAATACATCCGATAATGGGTCACAGCTGAACGAATAGATCTCTTTGGAAAGGCCGCCCTCAAACAAGCTCTTAGGCCTTCAATGAGCTCTAGACCTCTGAGAAATAATTCTCACTTCTAACTCATACTGGAATGAAGCTAGAACCAGATAAAGTAGGAACGATGTATTTGCAGTACATATTCCGCGGTCATAAGCGCTTTATCATGATAAGATGACATTGATTGGCCTGAGTGCTTGGCGATTGTATGGGCATGGAGAAGACTGCGAAATCATTGACCATAGTTGAGGAAAGCGATAAGCAGCTTCTGGACTGCATTGACAAGGCATTTGACACGCTGGGGGAGAGCGTGAAGCAGGTCGTGTTTTGGAATTTTGAGAGAATGTTCAAACTCAAGAGAGCCGAGATTCCAGACCAACCCGAAAGATTTGTCGAAGCGATAAGGTCGATGTTCGGCCCTGGCGCAAGCATAATTGAAAGAAACATCCTAAGGGAAATTTCGAATTCTCTTCAATTGACAAATTTCGAGACTAGAGAACTTGCTATAGTAATCACAAAGGCAAGGAATCACATTCGTCAATTAAAACATGGAGATGTATGAATTGAAAACCCAAACCGAAGTTGATCTAAAGACTCCTCAGTTGGAAAAGGAGAATGTCACACACAATTCAGTCACCGCAAGACAGCTCTTCGAATCTCTCGTCGGCGACAAGGTTCGATTCGTCCTGATAAAAGGAGAGCCGGGGGCTGGAAAGACCACCTTTGCTGCTGAGCTTATCAAAAATTATGGGAATGGGTTGTATGTTTCAACAAGAGTCTCCGAGAAACTTATTTCGACCCAGCAGCCAGTTCTTAGCGAGTTGTTGACGAAAGGAAGGGTTTCTGAGCTCGATCTAGGTCACACTCACAAGGTGGAGTTTGAAGACGACAGGCTCGGCTCTCCAGAAGACATACTTATCTCAATACTTGAAGCGACAAAGACACTTCCGAAAGAACCTTTGATAATTTTGGACTCTTGGGACGGCATCGCAAAGAGGATGAATCCTATAGAGAGGCAGAAGATTGAGCAGTCGCTCCTAGTTATGGCGGAAGCTAACAATGCTAGGATACTTTTCATAAGCGAAGAGCCTACGCTTACAACGACGGATTACGTTGTCGATGCCGTAATTGCTTTGACTGACGAGGTACTCGAGGGACGCAGGCTCAGAAGGATAGCATGGAAGAAGCTCCGAGGATCACCGATACCGCAGAGGTCATATCTCTACACCCTTCACGAAGGAAGGTTCACTATCTTTGACAACACGATGACTCCTGCATTTGGAAGTCGTCCCCAGAAACCTTTCACTCCTATTGAGCATAACAAGCGCTTCTTTTCCACGGGTAGCAAGGATTTTGATTTGTTTTTAGGTGGGGGAATAGAAAGAGGCTCCTTTGTGCTGTTAGAACTTGGAAGGTTCGTGAATCCTGTATGGCATGTGCCGCTTGCGCACACAATCGAATCGAACTTCTTGGCAAACAACGGGTCTACCTTCATCATACCAACTTCACACTCTACACCAAGCAGAGTTAAGGCGAAATTGAGAGACCATTTCTCTGATGAAATCCTGAACAAGAGGTTGCGGATAGGACATTTCCAAACGTACGCGCCAGACCCGTGCTTTGTGAAACTAGACCTTTCATCACTAGATAATCCTGTGGAACAATACGGGAACTTGATCTACAACGCAAAGCCAATTAAGAATGCGGAGTGCGTGTATTTCCTCGGCCTTGATGCCATAGAGAATTACTTTCCTAAAGAAGGCTTGAAGTCGCTAGCTTCAAGCTTCAGTCAAAGAATGAAGTCGACTGGAGATGCACTTGTGGCGGTGGCTAAATATGGTTCTGTCCTCGCACCGCAGCTTGCGACCCTAAGCGACGTGCACCTGAAACTTGAGGAAGTGGATCGCACTCTTGTATTGTACTCTCTAAATCCCCCATCAGAACTTTTCCATGTAGAATACGATTACAGCAAGGGTTATCCGCAGACTCGCTTAACTCCGATTCTCTAAAATCGCATTCATAGAAGCCTTTTCTTTAGCTTTGGGAAAGGTGTGAGCGGCTTCATGGAAACAAGCACAATCAGGGGCGGAAGCGCAGGCCGGGTCCTTTCATATTTTCGCACGCATCCGATATTACTACTTCTCATGCTCTCGCCCGGGATCCCAGAGTATCTCAGTTCATCAAGCCCAGTGTCTGCGCTGTTCTTGAATCCCTTCATGTTCCTTTTTCAAATAGTTGCAAATCTCGGTCTCTATGGACCTGGTGTCCTCCTAATCAGGGAGGCACTTGTGAGATGGAAAAAAGGATGGGCAACCTCGCTAGCGCTGGGCGTTGCTTATGGCATACTTGAGGAAGGCATTGCACTCTCCACGATGTTCAACCCCTACTCGGCCTCAAAGTCGCTAGGAAATTATGGATGGTGGTTGGGCGTAAACTGGATCTGGTCTCCGACAATCGCTATGTTTCATGCTGTATTCAGCATCACGCTTCCGATCTTGCTCTTTGGATTAGCCGTGCCTGAGAGAAAGGGGAAGTCATTGCTCACGAGAAAATCGATTTTTGCAGTGTTTGGCATATTCTCTGCGGACGTTCTATCGCTCATGGCAGTTGTTGTCTATTATGAGAACTTCTGGATAGGAGTCCCTCGTTTGCTTGGATCTGCTGTTGCAATAGCTGTATTCGTTGCGACTGCTTACAAGATACCAGCGAGAGCCATTTCTCCAAGATCCCTTATTCCAATGAAAAAACCTAGAGTCATGGCTGTTCTCGGGATTGTATTTTTCCCAATCATATTGTTCGGTGAATCTATTGGAAAGGCTTTCAATGTCCCAATTCTCCTTTCGCTTGCTATTGTTCTCGGATTTGAAGGACTAGTTCTCATGGCAGTACTGCAATGGATAGGTGCCACAAACAATCACAGACATGTCGTTGCCCTTGCGGCCGGTCTTACGATTCCTATCAGTGTTTTTGGGTTCTTTGCGGAATTTACTTTCCCAGTCGTGTTGGTCCTCGATCTTCTATTTGTTTTGTTCATACTCAAGTTGTGGAAGAGCATGCCGCCTGATTCCGGCCATATGCTACAGGTCTCACAGCCACCAGACAAATGTGACACTTTCAACCCTACCCAAGCACATCAAAGCTAGTTCCTATCTATTCCTGATTCGTGGCATGTCTAAGAAGACTTTCATTTGTCAGGCTAGTAGATTCTGTAGAGTGCCGCACTCAGAGCTTACAGAATAAATTCCTTTCAGTGAAGTATCTCACACGATATATGTTAATATATGAATATGTATCTATGAAAACATATGTCTGATGATCCAGCAAGAGAGGTTCTTGGTAGCCTCTCCCTTTTAGATAGGCTCCTTCCGTTGTGGATCTTCGTGGCCATGGGAATGGGCGTGCTCTTGGGCTACTTCCTTCCACAAACTGGTCCTCTGATCAATTCATTTCAGATTGATTCAGTGTCTTTACCCATAGCTATAGGACTAATCTGGATGATGTACCCGCCGCTTGCAGCTGTCAACTACGGAGAGATCGGCAAGGTGAGGACAGCGAAGAAGATGATGAGTGTATCACTCGTTCTGAACTGGATTGTGGGACCCTTCCTAATGTTTGCACTCGCTTGGATATTCCTTCCAGATCTCCCTCTTTTCAGGGACGGAATAATCATGGTTGGTCTCGCGCGCTGCATCGCGATGGTTCTTGTGTGGAATATGCTCGCTGGAGGGGACAACGAGTATGCCGCCATAATAGTTGCTCTAAACGCGGCCTTTCAAATTGCTCTTTACTCGGTCTATGCGTATTTCTTCATCACAGTGCTGCCTGTTTGGTTGAGCCCTTCAGCGTCAGCAACCATAGTCAGCATCAACCCCTGGGACATCGCACGCAGTGTAGCAATATTCCTCGGGATTCCCTTCGCAATGGGAATCGTGACGCGATACTCGCTCCAAGGAAGAAAGAAAGATGAGAATTGGTACGAGGAAAAGTTTCTCAAAAAACTGAAACCGACAGCACTGATTGGTCTACTTTTTACTCTAGTGATAATGTTCAGTCTTCAGGGCAATTACTTCGTTCAGCTGCCCTTGGATCTTGTTAGAGTGGCCATTCCTCTTTTAGTCTACTTTGTTGTGATGTTCGTGTCATCGTTCCTGCTTTCTTGGAGACTGAAATTCTCTTATCAGGAGACTGTCACAACATCTTTCACCGCGGCGAGCAATAACTTTGAGCTTGCGATAGCCACTGCTGTTGCGGTGTTTGGCCTTAGCTCAAGCCAAGCTTTTGCAACAACAGTAGGCCCTCTGATAGAGGTTCCAGTCATGATCGGTCTTGTTTATGTTGCATTGTGGCTCAAGTCTAGATTCTTCAAAGTTGCTATTCGTGAAAAGGTCAGGTCGGAACTAGTTTCGAAAGAGGTGTGAGAGGCATGACAAAGCTCCCAGGTCAAGTCAGCAATCCAGTTCAAAGATTGGTTCAGCTTGGTGTGTGTTCTCCTTCTGACATAAGGAGTGCAATGGCTGAAGCAGAGAAGCTCTCAACTCCTGAATCTCTGCAAAAGATTCGCGCGATTGAGAGGCTCCTCGGGATACTTGGTGATTCCAACAGAATCAAGATACTGCTCCTCCTTTCCAGGCGAGAGATGTGCGTTTGCGAGATCGAATCAGCTCTCAAACTACCCCAGCCAACGGCCTCTCATCATTTAGCGCTCTTAGAACAAGCAGGTTTGCTCCAAAGAACCAAACGAGCAAGGTGGGCGTTCTACAAAGTCAACGAATCGCCCATCCTGGATGTCATAAGAAAAATGGTACAGAGTTGATGGCATGACCATTTCCGAAAGGAAGAGCACAGGAGCAAAAGTGCTGTTCGTTTGCGTCGAAAATGCGGGGAGGAGTCAGATGGCGCAAGCCTTTGCAGAAAAGTGCGGCTTGGACGCTTCAAGTGCAGGTACCCTTCCCTCGTCGCGAGTCAATCCTCTAGTGGTGCAGGTTATGAAAGAGAAGGGAGTAGATCTCTCTCCAAGGATCCCTAAGATGCTTACCTCGGAGATGATTCAAAACGCAAGCCTAGTCATCACCATGGGTTGCTCTGTTGAGGAGGCATGCCCAAAGCCCATTCTCGCTCAGATGCAAAAGAAGCTCGTTGACTGGGATCTCGAAGACCCTAAGAACAAATCCATTGAGCAAGTCCGGAAGATCAGAGATGAAATCGAACGGCGAGTTATTGGATTGACACAAAAAGAAATAGGATAGGCGCTTCGATCAGGGCGATCCTGTCGGAGTGGATTTTGCCGATTCAGCACCGCAGCAGTCAGAACCGCCCGGCGCGCAACAGCAGCAACAGCAACACATCTCTATGATTTCACCTCTCCTTCATCTTGGAAAGAGGAGATTATTATTGACCGCACTTCTCGCTGCTAAGGAGTGGCATGTACTTCCCATCTCCAATTTTCTGAATCACGCGATGGAGAGTCAACCTTCGAAGAATCCGCGAGAGGACTTCTTGGTGGAGATTGGAAGCTTGCTTGATCTCTGAAAATGAAATGGGAGCCTTGTTTGCGCAGATTGTGTTGCACACTTGGTATTCTCTCAAGGTGAGCTCCACGCATCTCTCACTTTCCGAGCCGCTCGGCACAGTGCAACACATCAAGGGCTGGGACAAACCAAAGTGAAAGAGTACAGCGGCAGTATTTATTGACTAACATCGAATTTCATCAGCGTCGATGTCTCCGAACAGGCTTCGAACTCCCTTGATTTCGATATTGCCTCCTTTTCGACACTTGCCCTCGTGATCTGAACGAATCTGAACCTTGGAAAGAAATCTCTTGCAGTCATGGTAAGCAGGTACAAGTTTCGCAGTTTCCTCTCTTTGGCCACCTGCATGACATGGAGAACCAGCCCGCTTCCAATGCCAGTTTTCTGATACTCTTTCTTGACTGCAACAGATCGAAGCAGCCCGTCATTGTCGTGAGTTTCAAGCCCAATGCAAGCCTTTGGCATTTTATTTGTTTTATCCCGCACAATCCAAAATTCAGTTTCTTCGATGCCTGCCAGTGTGAGATCGGAGATTGTGAGCAGCGCCTTGATGCCATTAATATCTCTTAGTGATGCTTTTTCGATGCTCACGAGAGGCTGGATGATCTCTTTCATATGCTGTGAATGAAGTGAGGTGATATTTATCGACTTTTCATCCAAACATAAAGCTGATTGGAAAGTCTATACTCAAGCTGCAGAGATAAATGAGACCGAGTCCTTGATCCGACAAATTGAGGCTTCGGGCTCGTGGAAAGTCTATTGCTCTAGATGCGGACATGTCTCCTAATATCTCGACGAAGAGATGCAAGTCGCGAACGAGTGACTCTGCTTCGAGTGCAGAACCTGCAAATCACTGCTCGTTGTCCTCTTTCACTGAGGAACCGATAACCCATTTGGCCAGACTTCCGGTACAAAACTCGTAAATATCAAGCGGGCAAAGATTGGATAGCACAGTCGTTTCTAATGTCAAAGAATCAGTGCACGGTTTGCGAGTGCCTCGAAGATTCTTGCGAACCATGTACGAACCCAGATGAATGTCTTAACTGCAACTCCTGCTGCTGTACAGAAACTCACATGGAATGGAGACAGGAGAAGATTCACCAGGGGCTTGTGCTTGAATATTTCAGTGTAGGTTGGATGCTCGTCGAAGTCGTAGGTTCCATCGTGGCAGGAGTTCTTGCATCAAGTTACGCCCTGATCGCTTTTGGCAGCGATTCGCTGATTGAGATTGCTTCTGCCTTTGTGGTCTTGAGGCACTTGAGGCTAGATTCAGGAGGCTCAAAAGCCCAAGGAGAGAGGACGGCTCTTTTCACAAGCATACTCTTGATCGCGCTTGTGCCGATCCTCGGGTTCAGTTCCACCTATTCGTTTTTCGTACTCAACATTCATCCCGACGCATCGCTTCTAGGCCTCGCGATAGCCATAGGCGCAGTTATTATCATGCCAATCCTGTGGATAAAGAAAAGACAGATCGGTCAAGAGACGGCATGTCTTCCACTTTCTATCGATGCGATGGAATCTGCGACATGCTTCTTGATGTCCATCGCCCTGCTAAGTGGGCTGGTCTTGGAATTTATATTTCACATCGGGTGGTTTGACTATCTCGCAACTCTTGTGATACTTGGATTCGTGGCGTTTGAGGCCAAGGAATCTTTCGAAGAGGCTAGGAAATAAAGATGAAGTTTAGGGCTTGACGAACAACCCCATGGATGCTTCATCAACATAGTTGCAATTGATGAAGAACTGCTTCCTTGCAATTCCTTCGACCTGAAAGCCACACTTGCTGTAGAGCCTGATTGCCTGCTCGTTGCTTGAAAATACGCCAAGTATGACCATCTCCACACCGGGATGCTCGCGGGCCCATTTCAGCGCACTGCCTGTTCCCATTCCTCTGTTCTCGGGTTGAATCTGCATTCCGAAGAAACGGACGTGCGCAGATTTTTTCCAGTTGAATTTCGCAAGCGTCATGCTTCCGACTAATTTGTTGAAATCGTTTTCTTGAACCTCGGCCACGAGAACTAAAGAATCTTCGTGGTCAGAGATGAGCTTCCCTAGGCGCTTTCTAGGGTCTTCTCCAACTGTCTCTGTTGCAAGGTACACCCTCTCATTTGCAACACTTTGTATATTCGCGAGAATGCTTCCAATGTCACTCAACGTGGCCCTTCTAATCGAAGCACTTCTCATGTTTTGCTGTGACCTTGTGATGATCTCATATGAAAAAAGATCAGTTTCATGTCTTTCAATAGATCATCGATAGATCACAGTATCAAACCTGATAATCGCCATTGGGTGTTTTATAGGAGAAGAGCGCACGCTTCCAAAAAGGATGGAGATACTGCAAATGGCTGATAATGCATCAGGCGAGGGCTTGGCTCAGGTGGCAAAGCGTCGTGTGAGTGCTTACAATCCGACCGCCTTTGGTTTGTCCTTAGCTGGGCTTCTTGCCCAAATCGCCGCACTGGTATGGACGTTCTTAATGCTCACATTTTATGCAAACCAAGGATATTACAACTGGGGATTTATGGGTGGAATGATGGGCGGCTATTATGGCGGTATGATGGGATGGTACAATTCGCCCGGAATGATGAGTGGATGGGTGGGAGGAATCTGGCTTTTAGTTGCGTCGTTGATAATTGTTCTCGGAGCGATTGGAGTCTTGAAACTGAGATCTAGTAGTCGGAGCACAGTCACAACTGGTTCAATACTAGTGTTGATAGTAGCGCTAATCGCGTATCCTACGATGTGGGGATTCTTTGCTGGCTCTTTGCTAATGGCAGCCGGCGGAATTGTAGGACTGGCCACTACTTCGAGCTAGTCGAAATCAAATCCGGAAAATATCTACCCCGATAACATCCAATCCACAGGCCTTTCAGGGCTTTGCATGAGAATTGGAGACCTAGCCTCAGACCAAAGCTGGCACAATGGCGCTTTTGCTGTGATGAAAGACTAGGCAACCAAATCAAGTCAAGGAATGCTTGCGTATACACCTTGCTCCTCATTTCAAGCAGGAATCGTTGTAGGCCCGATGAACTCTATCCGGCCTGGCATCGCATCGGTTCAAGTAACGTGGTTTTCAGTCATTCGATTTCAAAACTAATCATACATCAAAGAAGCATGGATGCATGCTTGGTCAGATGATAACGGATCTGCGTTGTAGGAGAATGCCCTAGCCCTGCTTCCACCACACATCTCCTTGAATTCACAAACACCGCATCCCCCGCTCATTTTCCTTTGCCTAATATTCATCAGTAGCTCGTGTTCTCTGTAGGTTCTTGCTAGACTATCAACCTTGACATTTCCTAGCGGGATTGGAAGAAGACCTCCGGGGTGAATCGTGCCGTCATGAGCGACAAAGACTATGCCGTCTCCATCAAGCGTCCCTCTCGGTCGTAGAGTCGAAGTAGTGTGTGGATCGCCCTCCAGTCGGACCAATTCAGATTGGAGTCTATGATAGTCAGGGTCATTCCAACATGCTTCCGGATCACTTCTCTGTTTCATGACTCGCCTTATGAAAGGGGCTTCGACGGTTCTGATTACCATTCCATAGGAAGATGCGTCATAGAGAAAGTTGCACACGCTCTCACATTGGCGTGGTTCGAGATCTTCTACACTACTTCCTCGCCCGACTTTGATCAAGAAGAACAGCTCCCATGTCTTTACCCCGAGTTTTCTGATCAGGTGAAATAATTCTGGAAGCTCTCCGAGGTTTTCTTGCATTATCGCTGTGTTGACTTGAATATTGAGCCCAAGATTCACTGCGTCCCTGATCGCCTGTAATGTCTTCTGATAAGTGCCCCTCCTTCTTCTTATTGCATCATGCGTGTCTTCGTAGGCTCCATCAAGACTGACAGAAATTGATGATGCTCCGAGCCGCTTGAATTTCGCAAGGGTCTCGAAGGTCAAAAGTTCTGTCACTGCAGGGGAGACTGCAAAGTTTATCCCAAGTTCAGCAGCATGCAGCATCAACTCAAAGAGGTCTTTTCGCCTGAGCGGATCTCCCCCCGTGAAGATCATTGTCGGGTACGGTTTACCAAACAAGGTGACTTGATCAATCATGCTCATGGCTTCCCTTTGAGTAAGCTCTCCTGGGAGAGGATCGGTTATGGCAGATGCTCTGCAATGGATGCAAGATAGAGAGCATGCTCTGGTGGTTTCCCAAAAAATGAGTACTGGCTTGCTAGAAAAATCCAATTCTACTCGATTCTCCCAAGTGAATGCCCCACGGGCAAGACCATTCGTTTCTCATAGATATTGAGCTCTAAGAGACTACCCGAATAATAGCTGTCCCTAACTAATTAGGGACAATGTGGTAAAGGAAAGCTGAGGCATTCATGACTCTGCTAGGTAGACTAAGGCTTCACACGCTCGATTAGGAACTTTAGGTTGGCTTGGAAAAACCTTGAGAACGCCCAGCTCCGAAATGCCGCGGGAATCGCCACTTGATCAAGCTCCTTTTTCGAAGTTTTTCCTGACTCTTTCAACTCCTTGGCAATTTGCTCAAGCTGCGTAACGTATTCTTTCAATAAATCAAAGTCTCTCAGCGTTCCGAGAGCCCCGTGTCCTGGCACCGCGTATTCGATGTTCCAGCTTTTCACTTTTGCGAGTGATATTAGGAGTTCTTCGGGATTCCCGTCTGCAAGATACGGATGAAAGCTGACAAAGAGAAGATCTCCGAGAAAAGCAATACGATCCTCAGGCAGATAAAGTACCGAGTCACTTTTTGTGTGCCCTCTGAGAGCAAAGAGCTCTGCACTTCTCTTTGAACCGTGAAAAGTCATCTTGGTTTCGAAGGTTGCATTTGGAAGAATGAGCTGTGCTGTCGGAAGGGAATCCACAATACTCCTGTAGTAATTGAGCCTGGACACATAGTCCTTGTCACTTTTGTCTGCATACTCTTCAAAATCATGCAAAGCTTTTGGAGCATTCTGAACATCGTCTTTCAACTCCTCTATCCCGGAGGTTGCAAGAAGTTCGCGTGTCTTTGTCGAGGAGAATATCTTGCTTCTATTGAAAACTGGATTACCTCGAATGTGATCGTTGTGATAGTGGCTATTGACTAGATAGTCCACTTCTCTCCCCGTGAGCTCTTTCGTGGCTTTCTGGAGATCAATGGCCGCCTGCTGATTGAGGAAGGAATCAAACACCAGCGTCTCCTCGCCAAGGTCTATGATCCCGGCGTTTGATACTGCGTAGCCGCTTTCTGATGCAACAGCAGCGTAGACTCCTTTACTCAACTCCTTTTGGTCGAAATGCTTCGAATTGTACAGAACCCTACTCTGATCGAACACACATGCATGTGAATGAGCGAACTAGATAAGTTGTAGCGATCTAACCAAAGCCGGATGAAAGATTCAAAATCTTAGGCTGACAAGATTTTCATTTATGCCGCCGAGCTAAACCAGCGAGATTTTGGAAAGAGCTCTGGCAACATGGGCTGAAGCTCTCATCAAGCGGGATAATAGCATCTATCTTAGATGAGAATATCTCGAACCGTCGGCAAAGTTCGGGTCTTTCACTGACATGTAGTGATGATTTCTGGAGTACCTAGCATCGAGGCAATTATGGACTAGTCGTGACGATAGTAGTTGTGTAAGTGGACGTAGTTGTAGTGGCGTTATAGGTGAATGTGCCTAAGGTATACGTTGCACCTGTGTCAGTGAAAGTTGTTCCGTTATATGCCACAGTGTAAGTGGTCGCGTTCCTGGTGTAGCCTCCGAACGTATAGCAGGCAAATGTCGTTCCCGAGTAGGTTGAGGCTGTGACTGTCGCAGTGTAAGTAGTGCCCGTTAAAATTTCAGTCGTTCCAGTAACTGTGTATACGTCTGTTACTGTACTGGCTGGTGAGACGATAGTTGTTGTTACTGTAGATGTAATACACACGTAATTCACCAGTTGTGTACTGCTTGAAGTGGCCGCATTTGTAGTACTCGACGATGTTGCTGCCCCAGAAGTAGTAGTGGAAAGGGCCGAAGTACCAGTGGTCGTCGTTCCTCCTGTTCCTGTGGTAGTACTACCACCAGTAGAACTCAAGTAAAAGTAGACTCCCGCGCCGACGGCGGCCACAACTATCACAAGGATTACGGCAACAACAGTTGTTGCTATCGCAAAAGTTACGTTTCTCTTCCGCAAGACTGACTGCATAAGTTAATCTTCAGTGGCTTTGATGGCTCATTAAAAGCATTCTTAATCTAGACGATTTGTCACCAACCCTCTGACCACACAAAACATGGGATATTCTCCAACAACTCGTGATAACGGCGAGCCCCTACCGCGACTCACGATGCCCTCAACTCCAATTAGGGAATCAGTTGCGAATGAGCTGCCGAATTCATAGAGTGGGTGTCTTTGATCCTAACTTCTCTCTCCTGAATCGGCTCTTAATCACGTTTAGTCGAATGGAGCTGAAATCATCGAGTACTCCTTGCTTTCGAATCCTTTGAAACAATCTAGTCACCACAGTTGCTTTTAACAACCCCTCGCGGTTCAATAGTACAAGTGTCATACCAACAAGGGCCACATCCCTCAGGAGAGCGAAAATTTGCGGAATGCTTCCTGCCATAACAGGATTGGGTTGAATAAACCATGTTAGAATTATTAGCGCGTTGAATGCATCCCAAAGATATACTGAAACATCTTCTAGCCCTACAATTGCCACAAGAGGTATCAAGAGAAGGTTGAACTGCGGCGCGTAAATGTAGGTTCCCAGAAGATACGCTGCGAGTGCAAGGAACGTCTTTGTGACTAGGCTCGCCTTCGATGCATAGATCCGAATCAGAAGAACCCCCATGATTCCAAACCCGAAATATTTTGCATAGTCCCAGCTTGCCGGGTTCTGAAATATCCAGACATACCATGCATCTTCCAATCCCCAGTTCCTAAGGAATGTGAACGTCTGAAACCAATTGCCAAAGTTGATCAGAATAAAAGGCACGTTGAACATGCTGAAAACTGATGATATGATCGCAATGAACTTCAAGCGTTCTCTAGATCCCTTGATCTCCAAAAGATAGACAGGAATGAGAACTACACTTGTGAGTTTAGTTGCAATCGCAAGGGCAAGCATGATTCCTGATAACGATTTGCGCCCGATAAGCAAAGCTTGGAGGCTCAGGAGAATAAAGAGAATATGAAATAAATCAAAATTATAGATCCCATAGATGATTATACTCGGCATCAAAAAGAAGACTGGATTCAGATTCCTCCCTATTGTCCTGGTTATCTTCCAAGATGACCATGCCACACCTATCGCTGCGATAAAGCTAAAAAAACTAAAAGCGTCATAGTAGCCGATGAGATTGCCGCCGATCACTCTCGCGGAATAGAGTATAAGCCCAGATATCGTTGGATACTCGAAAAAAGATTGAACGTACGGGAATTGGCCTTGGGAAACCCATATGCGTGACCAAAATGAGACAATGTCGCTGTAAATGTTGGGTACAGAGTAGGGATTATGTAGAACAAAGCTCAGCAAGATTCCAGACGAAATCGCTGAAATGGAAGCATAGAGCGAATTCCTACTGTCCACAAAAATTTCCTATTGGCACAACATATTAAAGACTTGAGTGCAAAAGGGCTAGAATGAGAGAGCACAAATGGATGAAAAGCTCGACGATGGGCATCGTCGCGAAAGGAAGTGGCTTGTGAATCTTCCCACAATCATTTTCATCATTGTAATTATTGCATCGCTGATCTTAGGTGGGTATGCCTCAGTTAGAGCATCGCAAACTCAGACATCGACGAGTAACACTCAAACTGGACAGAGCGTGTATGTACTAGTAGTGATATCAGGGAACACAACTTACACAACGACAGTTACTCGTGGTCCGTGCAGTACAGGCCAAGTAGAGGTCATAGTGCAGCCCATCCTGATTGAAAATTCAAATCAAAATATCACGACAACAACAACGTACACAACGACAAAGTGCTAAGTTCCTAGAAATGCGCGTATTGACGTAGGTAGGAAGCTCTTGTCAGGAAAGTACACGAAGAACCATATGGATACAGCTATCAAGAATATCAGGGCAACTATCTTTGGAACTTTGTCGCGTGTGATCAAGTAAGAGGCTCCTAGAGCAACGGCCGGAACCGCCGGAAGGAAATAGAATGGGTAAGTCACTCTTCCAGCTAAGAACAAGAAGATGTAAGGAAAATAGTTCCAAACAAAAACGATCAAGGCAAACACAGCAAGTTCTGATTCTTGAAATGATAATTTTGAAAGCGCGTTTGCCTTGAAGCCGAATTGGTCGAGTGTTGTGGATGATCTTCTATCCTTAAGCAATCTATAGAGGATTATTACCGCAAGTGGGGCCCAAATGAAAGTCGACCATGTCTCTATCATATTTGTCACCCCGTAATAGGCTAGTGCAGTATATGATTGACAACTTGTTCCAGCGCAGACTCTAACGCTAGAACCAAAGTAGGTTGTCGGAGCATAATACACTAGCCAGTTTAGGGGAGTTATTGTCGCTCCACTTGGGTCGTGGAACGCACCGGGACAGTTGAAGGGAGGGCATTTTAGAGAAGATCCGTATGAGAGCATGAACTCGATGTGATTGATGAACGAGGGAACTTGCCCCCCAGTGAGTAGCGAATCGTAGATCTGGAGCCCTGCACAAAAAACTAGAACTGCGATCAAAGCTATTTTCGTCGAAGAATAAAGCCTTGTACGTATCGGTTCTCTACTCAGTAAGAGATGAAAAGTGACGAGCGAAGCAATGAGGAAAATTGCGGTCTCTTTGGACAAAGCTGACAAACCCAATAGAACCCCAGAGATGACGTATCGGTCAAAGCGCCCTAACTTTAGGTTGTAGAAGTAGATTACAAAGGCCGCAAGTGCGAAGAACAGTATGAAAATGTCAGTCAGCGCAGCACTGGAATGAACAAAAAACATCGTGTCAAGAGCTAGTAGTAGAGCAGAGTAGTAAGCTATTTTCTTGTTCTTTGACATCTTCCAGGCTATTGCAAAGATTAGGGGGATGCATGCTGTGCCTAGAATTACGGGCAAGAGCCTCCAGCCGAAAGCAACGGAACCGAAGGCGGCCATTCCAACAGCGATCAAAGCCTTGGAGAGAAATGGGTGCTCCATGTTGCAACTATCGAAGAAGGGCTTGCATTGCGTTCCGTTTAGAATCGCTTTTGCTGCCGGGACGTAATACTGCTCATCCATTATGCTGTTTGTGCTCGGCTCCGAGATAATGAGAAAATGAGTGATCAGCACCGCGAGAGTCACTACCGTTATGAAAATGAATGGACGTCTAAGTTGTGGATGGGACAGGTAAGCATAGGTGAAACCGAATATCAAAGCAGAAATCGAAAGCAACAATAGAGCAGATGCGAAAAATGGAAGCGGCAGGAGAAAGGAAGGCATTGAGAAAGCGGCATGCAGAAGAACAAATAGAAGAACCAAAGTCAGGTCGATTGCAAACCCAACAAGTAACAACTTCATAGTCCGAAATGCTATCGTTGACCACGAAATGGAGTCTTCTGCGATCACGCCCGTTTTCTTTCTTGTAGGCTAAAAAAGTCGTTGAATTGTGTTGTTACAATGTCAGCGTCGCAAGTCTGCGTGAAGTCTCTCTCCAGATGATTACAGTCTGGTCGTGCTCGGCGACGACCAGCGCGCCGAATTCACTCCTTGAATGCTGAAATTAAAATATCTCGGCGGAAGGTCAAACTGAACCGAACAGTTTTTTAAATGCAGGCTAAACCACATGTCCACACTGGCGGTGAAGCTCGCCATTAACCGCTCGCCTCAAGCGGGCCAATAGCTTCTACCTCAGATGAGAAAATGGCGAGCGAGTGTAAATTCAATTTTGAAATTCGGTATCGTGCATTTGGCAATAGTAACTGTAATCGGTGCTTATCAAAGGCCGAAGACAACAGGCAATGAAGTCTCAGTAGCAAGCATTTCCATCCCTACTTTAGTCGAGAACCTTGTCGGGGCGCTTCATCCTCGGAGCAGGCGTTACAGGGATCGAAAGTCACCAATTGGGAGATTGGTTGACTGATCAATCAGAATGAGGAATCTCATATGGGTGAATTACGAGTGCTTCACTTTGCCTTTCAGAACGAAGATTGAGAATTTCGTGGAGCCAATGTGAAATTGGTAGACCAAATTACTCTGCAAATAATCAATGTCATCCAAGTTGGAACTGTATTGATGCTTTCACCCCTCGTGGCCGGTGTAATCAACCGTCTGAAGGCGATGATCGAATCCAAGCACGGTCCTTCGCTCTTTCAACCCTACTATGATCTCATGAAGCTCTTCAGGAAGGAGGTTGTTGTTCCGGATCGGTCTTCAATAATTTTCATTCTCGCGCCCTTCGTTTCCTTCTCTGCTTACCTAGTAATCGCCTTGGTTATCCCGATCGTGACGCCATATCCTCTCCCATACGGGATTCTGCTGGACCTGCTAGGAGGTGCACTAATGTTTGGGTTCGCAGGAATCTTTGGAATAATCGCTGCATTAGATGCGCGAACTAACTACACGACGATGGGTGCAAGCAGAAGTGCATCCTTCACAGCACTCGCCGAGCCTACTCTTATCATGGTGTTCTTCGGTGTAGCAACAATTACGGGAACAAACAACCCTTACGTAACGAACAACGTACTTGCGACTTCCGCTTCTTGGTATTTGTCTGCAACTCACATTCTGGTGATGAGCGCTTTTTTCATGCTTTTGCTTTTTGAGACAGGAAGACTTCCAGTCGAGAGCTCAGGGCTCATGGAATTTGGTATGCTCGACGATGGCAAAATGATGGAGCACTCGGGAAAGCTACTGGCACTCTCGAGGTGGGGAGGGTACATGAAACAATTCATGCTCATGGCTGTCTTTCTGAATGTATTCGCTATTCCATGGTGGATGTCAAGTGATGTTTCGGTAGTCGGTGCTCTCTACTCCGCCGGTACCCTGTTCCTAAAATTGCTCGCGCTGATTGCTGTCATCGTGATCACTGAAGAGTCACTTGCAAAGTTACGCCTGTTCAAGATACTGGATTTTCTAGCGATTTCATTCAGCCTTGGCTTGCTCGCTGTGATTGCGTTCTTCTTGGTCGGCGGAGGAGTCTGAGTAACTAACACTTGATTACAATTCCTTTTTCGAATGAAATAGTCGCGCTTCTTGGAATATTGATACTTCTCTCAGCTCTTTACATGCAAGGTCAATCTTTTGTTGATCCAACCATCAGAGCAATCCTGGTTCAATCTTTTCTGATCTCTGCGCTTTTCGCTATCCTCTCAATTCAATCGGGTAGTATCGAACTGTTCTATCTCGCAGTTCTCACAGCTGTGATGCGAGGAGTGACTGTTCCACGGATCATGCTCTATCAGGTAAGGAAATTCAAGCATTCCCTGAGAGAGACTGGCACCGGGCAAAGGATCCCGTCCTTCATGTTAATTGGTGTAATAATGATCATAATCGGATACGCCTTGTTCAGAACCATACTTGCGCCTTTTATCCCGAACTCTCAAGTTTCAGTCCCGTTCTCCCTCTTGTTCTTGGGTTTCCTGTTGATAATCAGCCGAAGGAATGCGCTGGTCCAAATGACCGGCTACGTGGAGGAGGAAAACGCCATTCTCTACGCAGGAGCGCTCATCGCTCCAACCATCCCACTCTTGATTGAATTCGCGGTTGTACTCGATATTTTTGGAGTAGTCATAATCGGCGTCATACTTTCGGCCCAGCGAGATGTTTTCCATACTCTAGAACCGGCTGACTTGGAACAATTGCGTGGGTGAAATTGATTTGGAAATGACAATACTCTTCGCAATTTTGCTAATTGCACCGGCGACAGCTGCTGGGATTTCACTACTCCCACGAGAGGGCATAGAAATTGTATCATCCATTGTTGGAGCAATCATATCCGTCATGGTATCTCTTCTTCTGCTTGGATTGAGAGTCGCCGGCAACTTTGGCTACTTTTACTCAGATGGACTTACTGAGCTGATGGCAATTACTGTCTCCTCAATTTATCTGACTTCTCTAGCTTATTCTGTTTTCTACATTAAGCATATCAAGGAACCACTTTTCAAATTCAGATGGTATTACTCGCTCGTCGATCTGTTTGCATTTACCATGTTTTTGGCCATAGTCGTCAATGACATCGGGTTCATCTGGATTGCAGTCGAGGCGACAACAGTAACTAGCGCTCTCCTTGTTGCTTTGGAGCGGGAAAGAACCAGCGTTGAATCAGCGTGGAGATACACACTCATCGTCTCTGCAGGTCTTGCAGCGTCGCTGCTCTCAGTGGTATTTGTCTACTTTTCACAAGGGACACTATCGATCTCCAGTTTGGTCAAACTACCAGTTGCAAACGCACCCATTATGGCAATCGCGGCTGGGTTTGCTCTTGTCGGATACGGGACAAAGGCGGGAATCGCGCCGATGCATGCCTGGCTACCAGATGCCCACAGCGAAGCGCCTTCCCCGATAAGCGCAATGTTCTCAGGTATTCTTCTGCCAACATCTCTCTATGCATTCACTCGGACATTCATGCTGTTGCAGGGTAGCGCCGTATTCGAACCAATCAGGAATCTCACGATAGGATTTGGCATTTTCACTGCTCTAGTAGCTGCAGTGATTCTTGGATTCCAACGGAACTACAAGAGAATGCTTGCCTATTCGAGCATGGAGAACATGGGAATAATTCTCGTTGGTTTCGCCCTCGGAGGAGTTGGAGCACTAGGCGCGGTAATTCAGATTGTTGCGCATGCATTTGCAAAGTCCTCAGCATTTTACGAAGCGGGTAACATTCTTGCCTCCTACGACAGCAAGAGCATGTCTCAGGTCCAAGGACTCGTTGGTAGATTGAGATATACGGGATATCTGTTCTCTCTGACCTGTCTTTCAGTTACAGGTGCCCCACCGTTTGGAGTATTCATCGGAGAGTTTCTAATTCTTGCACAGGCTGTCAACACAGGCAACTTCCTCCTCGCTGTACTGCTTGCGATAGCCTACATGTACGCCTTCATAGCTCTCAACAGGCAGTCAATACAAATGGTATTTGGATCTGGGTCCAACGAGAATTTGGCCCCGTCAATTGTAGATAATGGAAAGGAAGTGGGTGGAATAGGCGGCAAAAGCAAAAAGGAAGACAGGCTTTCGATAATTATTCCTTTGATCAATCTTCTGATTTCGCTGTTCATCGGGCTTTACATGATTCCAGTAGTCCTCCAAGCGGCACTTTCATTCGGTTTGTGACAAGAGGAGAGAGTAATTCCTCAATGATACCGAAATTTGTTGAAAAGCAAACAACAAGTCAGTTGGGGCGAGCTGTTCAGCTGTCCACTCTCTTTGAAATAGATGGAAAGACACTCGCAATCCTAACTGATGCGAAAAACAACAAGACAATTCTCAGCGATGCCCCATCAGAGCTCGGAGAAGAGGTAGGTCTTCTGCTAAAGGGCCACGAAGCTACTCCAGGAGTGCAAACCGACCTAGACACAGGAAGCAAAGTCGAAGGCTACGGTGTCTTCACTTTTCCATATGGACCAGTGACCTCAGGTATCTCTGAAGCAGGCGGTTTCAAATTTCTTACCTATGGAGAACGAATTGTGAAAGTCATCCCCTCCATCAACTTCAAGAAAAGAGGCATCGAGCAAAGAGCCATAGGCATGAAGCCAGATGACGCCTTGTTGCTTGTTGAACGATCGGCTGGTAACTTCGCAGCATCTTATTCTACCTGCTTTGCGACGTCCGTCGAAAACGAGCTGAATCTCGAAGTTCCCCAAGCTGCAAAATGGATCAGAGCAGTTGCAATCGAACTCGAGCGGATATATAATCATCTCAATGTCTTTTCACGAGAAGCTGAAGCCGCAAGCCAAAACGTCGCAACTTATCAGACGAGCGCGCTAAAGGAAAGGGTTCTAAGACTAAATGCGAAGTATTTTGGCCACAGATATTTGTTTGGTTTCAATGAGATCGGTGGAGTGAGATCTGACCTATCATCTCCAGAAAAGAGGAAGGGACTTTTCGGATCGGTGCGTTCGATAACTAGGGAGTTCTCCGAGATAGTCGATTATTTTCTCTCGTCAAGAATATTCTTAGACAGGTTGCAAAATACGGCACGACTCAGCAAGGAAGACGCACTATCCCTAGGCGCTGTTGGGCCGGCAGCTAGGGGATCTGGAGTAGAGTGGGACGATCGGATCGCATACCCCATCGAGCCGTACGGAGACATCTTTGTGGCCATGGAGACAGACAATGGAAAAGACGCAATGGCTCGAGTCATGGTCAGAATAAAGGAGATCACAACTAGCACAACTGTGTTGGAAGAGCTGCTAGACAAAATGCCGTCCGATGGAACCAGAACGAAGGCAATTATACCTTCTGCATCTCACGCAGACTCGGATTTTTCTTTCTGTAGGATTGAAAGTCCGAGTGGGGATCTTATCCAAGCTGTCAAAATTGGCGAAGATCAGAAGATAAGGAAACTGCACATCAGGCCGGCTTCGCTCGCAAACTGGCTGCCATTTGCAAAAAGTCTAGAGGGAAACGTATTCACAGACTTTCAGTTCTCATTTGAAAGCTTTGGACTCGTGTATGCGGACTCAGATAGGTGAAGGGGAACAAATAATGGTAAAGCTATGGGTTCTTCGCGGCTTAAAGAAAGGAATCCTAACTTCAAAATATCCGAATAAAGCACCCACAGAAGAAGAAATCCCCATCAAAGCGATTCCCCCAGCTGCAACCGATTCATCGGATTGGGAAGAGGGACAGAAAATATGCCCAACTGGAGCTATTGAAACGGAGGCAGGACGGAAAGCGGGCCGAATTCATACTGGAAAGTGCATCTACTGTCAGAGATGCTCTGTGGCAGGATTCGAATTTTCCAATACTGCGAATTCTAACAGCCTTCAAGCAAATTTTGCCACTGATGTAGGCGGGAGACTCTCCAACGCTGAAGTGTTGAAGCGCTATGAGAGCAATTGGAAAACCTTCAAAAAATCATTTCACATCCTAATGATTGATGTTGGCTCGTGCAACTCTTGCAATCTTGAGGTACTGAACTTATCAAATCCATACTACGACCTCAACCGTCTTGGAATCTTCCTCACAAACTCACCAAAACACGCTGATGCCCTTATCGTAGTGGGTGCGCTTAACAAAGCGATGTTCGATATTCTCAAGCGAACGTACGAAAGCATTCCGAACCCAAAGCTTGTGATTGCCGTTGGAGCCTGTCCGATAAGCGGAGGAGTCTTTCAAGGCACTGAAAGTTTCGTTTCTCCGGTTCGAGACATTATTCCTGTGGATGTGGATATTCCTGGCTGTCCGCCGAGTCCGATCCAGATTCTTCAGGGTTTATTGATTGCCATGGGTACAATGAAACCTAGCTATTCTGATGATCCATCAACCAAGCCGGGCACCAGTACAATGTCAACTCGCAAAGAGGAGGCCATTGTCTAGCAGTTGACTGATTATTTCCTTACGAGCATTCTTGTCGCAATCTTCGCCGTTTTTGGCATTGCAATTACCGGAGGCACTGTATCAAAACGTGCATCTTACTCTCTAGGAGCTCTGGGATCTGCCCTCGGAGTGGCCCTTTCATTGGCCGTTCTGCTCGGGAATAACACACTTAGGTACACTCTTTGGAGTGTAACGCCATCCAGTTCGGCTCAAATCGCAATTTCACCATTCAACGCGTACTTTCTTCTAATCTCCAGTCTCGTCTGGCTTGGAACATGCATCTATTCGCTAAGATATGATGACGACTATCCACAATCACTCCCCTCACTACTCTTACTGACAATATTATCGATGATAGTCATCCTAGTATCTGGTGATGCAATTCTCTTCCTGATTGGTTGGGAATCGATGACAATCGCATCATTCTTCATGATATTGGAGGGAAAGGGAAACAAGAAGGGAGTACTCAACGCGGCGTACCTGTTTCTTGCTTTTGGAGAGGGTAGCAGCGTTTTTATCATGCTTGCGTTTTCAGGAATATTTGCCTCATTTCATTCCCTTGACTTTCTGTCAACAACTTCGGTAATCGCAACTGGTCCAATTGCATCATGGGTATTTGTTACAGCTCTCGTCGGATTCGGATTGAAGATGGGTATTGCACCCTTTCACATGAGCGAGTGGCTACCCATTGCTCATTCAAGTGCGCCATCTAACGCTTCTGCTCTACTTTCCGCCACCTTGACATTGATGGGAGTGTATGGATTGATCGATATTGTAACGCATCTTGCTCCGTATGAGCTTTGGTGGGGATGGATAGCTCTGGCTATAGGCGGCATATCCGCGATGCTTGGAGCGCTTTTCGCCTCTGCATCCGAACATACCAAGGGGTTGCCAGCGTACAGCACAATCGAAAACAACGGTCTGATCGTCGTTGCAATCGGCGCCTACATTCTTGCATCTTACTACAACCTTTCTTTGCTCGCGGACCTTGCCCTAATCGCGGCGCTGTATCATGCCTTCTCGCATTCAGTCTCCAAGGGATCGATGTTTCTACTTATGGGATGGGTGAGCAAAATTAAGGGAAGTTTTGATCTAAACGTTCTTGGCCCAGCTGTTTCAGGCAGCAAGCGAGCTTCCTACTTTGCTGGACTATTCACAGTGCTCTCGCTTGCGGCAGTGCCGCCTCTCGCGGGATTCGTTTCGGAATGGATGATTTTGGAAGTACTTTTCCAGTCATTCAGGTTTGGAGATGTTGGAAGCCAGATAATCGGAACACTAGTTGGCGCAGTCGCGGCACTCGCAGCTGGGATCATCGTTATTGCGATGACAAAAGCCTATGGCTTTGGAGTCTTGTGGTATAACCCACAAAGTGCCCGACCCGGCACATCAACCGATAACCAAGCAGGTGGAGGCAAGAGATCAGAGCAAATCAGCACCAGCTTCGTCTATTTTATTGCTCTGATTATAGGAGTAGGTGTTGCAGCACCTGGCATCTTTTTCCTTGCGTCGGATGCTTCTGCTCCGATTCTGAATGGCAATGTTTTCAGCAATTTTGTCACGGGTTTGCTTGGTGTCCCTGCATATTTTGTGATAATATCAGGAAACCCATTTGGCGGATTTTCGCCCACGTTTACCGCAATCTTCATGCTGGGTTTGCTCATAGTGCCTTTCCTGATATCTCAGATGGGTGGTCGTTGGCGCATACGTCGGACTTCTGGATGGTTTAGCGGTCGTTCCCAACCAAATACTCCTTTGGATCTTTACAACTCCTTCGGATACAGCACTCCAATCAGAATAATGCTAAGGTTTCTCTTTAGGACCAAGGAAACGATAGTACATGTAGGGACTGTCAGAAAAGCTGTGATGCTCTCGCCCGAGGAGTACTTTGTAGAACTCGAAGTCCTTGACCCCTTCAAGAGAGTCTACGACGTACTTTTTGGGAAATGGATCTTATCCTTTTCCGAGCTTGTGGGACGAAAGTTCATGCCAGGACGTCTGAGCAATTATCTGATTTACATCATGGTAGCTCTAATCTTTGTAATGCTCTATATTCTGGTAACGATACTCTAAGGCACTCCAAGTACCGGATATTTCCTACTCCTGAAGAGGAGCGATGAAATGGTTCCAAGTATTCTATCTGACGAAGGATGTTTTGCGATTCCAATCACGATTAGATTGGGTTTTAATTTGTCAGCAAGCTCAAGGAGTTTCTCAGGAGGCGGTCCGAATTCAAGATGAGTGAACGGACTTTCAAATGCTTTCTTTACAATCCGTGCCCCATTCAAAAGGATGTCTTGGCCCACCTTCTGTAGTGAATTCATGGCCTCTTCCGGCATCGGGTCTGCGATTCCTGGTGGCTTCTCGACTATGTATGCGAGGTGGATCTCCGTGGGTTTGGGTGCACCTTCCTGCAACAATCCGATAACAAATTCTAGAGCGCGTACAGATTGTTCTGTCCCATCATAACCTAAAAGTATTCTATTCAGCAAGAAAGAAGTCAACCCTTTTTCCCCTTAACTAATATAAAACCAAGCTCAACTAAAGTGACATAGGGTAAATTCTAATTGAAGCGATCAATGGGAGAAGAAAAGGAACCTTATCTTGGGAACCCACGTCCAGCTGGCGAAAGACGAAAGAAGTGGCTGAAAGTTGTGCATGATGACCAAACGAACCTTCGAAAATTCCTCTCAAGATGTAGGAGCCTAAAAGGAGGAGGCATGCAAGTAACTTTCTAAATGGTAAAAAGAATGATATTCGGACTGAATGTTTCGACCATTGTGAGCTTTGAGCACTCATTCCTGATCTGCATTAGCAAGACTGCGTCTTCGATTCAAGGCATATGATATCTTTTCACTGGAGTTGGGATTCTTGATCAACAAAGAATTGGAGAGTTTTGAGAGAAAAAGGTTTGAGACGAAGAGACAGGAGATTATTAGACTTGTCAATCAAGAGGGATGCCCAATCTGTCGCGCATGCAACGAATCGCTTGAGACGCAATGGTTCTGGTTTTTCAGCGAATCCTATGGCCAAGGAAACGGCGTAACCAAATACATCAACTATTACGGTTTTTGCGAAAAACACACTCTTGAGATAGCAAGAAAAGGCCCACCTCGTCAGAAATCCGCAATCTACAGCTGGATAATTGACAACAATCTACCTCAATTGGAAGATGCTTTGAAAACTCTCCAGAAACACACGGGCAACAATCCGATTATCACGAATCTTGGTCTGAGAGGGTTCAAGAGAAGATTAGATTTTGCAAAGCCCAAGGGAAACTGCCTATTCTGTGGCATGGTCGAGGACACATCGAAGCGTGTCTTGACAGACTTGCTCACCGTCTTGGAAGATCCAGAAGTAAGAAAGTTTTTTCGCAAGTCAAACGGCCTGTGCATGAAACATTTCTTCAAAGTGTTCGATTATTTCAAACCTGAATACTATGCCGGATTGCATGAGATAATTGCTGTACAGATCGCCAGACTAAAGGAACTGAAGAGAGACTTTGATGAATATTTCAGAAAATCAGATTACCGTTTTGCAAACGAGCCAAAGGGGAAGGAGCAGACCACTTGGTTACGTGCTGTAAAGAGATTTATCGGTGATCTCGAAGCCGGAGAGATGGCAACCAAACAATCTGCAAGTCAGTCTTCATAGTCTCCTCAGGTACGTGGCGAGCGCAGCAATTGACAAGAGATGGCACAAGTAAAGAGTCAAACAGAACTCATACAGAACAAGGAATCTTTGCGTCTTCTTGGTAAGGAGTCGCGCAGAGGCTCTTTTCGATCCTCTGCTAAAGGGGCATCTCATAAGTAGAAGTGCCAAACAATGGCTTTGGATTCTAGCCATGGCTTTAGAGAGCTAGATACAATTCATGTATGAAAACAAAGAAAAGCTACAATTCCTCAATTGAAACAATTGAAGCAATACATGATGTCCATATAGAATAGGTTTCAATACAATTCTTGTTTTGCTCCTCCACTTTTTATAGTGATGTACCCTCCTCTTTTTCACCCGTGTATGTGTGTGTCAGTCCTTAAGGAGCAAATGATCCACAAAGAAAGAAAGGAATATTCAATTCAAAGCAAATGTACATTCGAATCATGTCTGCCTCGTCCGGCTTCAAAAGTAAGCAAAAGAAATGTGCCCTTAAGTGAATCCAAAGATGCGTTTTGCAAAAGACTGATCATCGTTGTGGCAAGCTAGTGAGCCTGGTGCAACCAAGTTCCAGGTTGCAGTAGTTTAGGGATGATTTCTAGGCTATGGAAGATATGGTAGTTTGACCCAACGCAAATGATTTAGATCTCAGATCTCTTCGATGCCCAGAGCCTGATCGTGCCCACGTTTATTTCGTTCTTTGTTACCGTGTACCCATATCCATTGAGAATCGATTTCAAGAACTCGAGGGTGCATTCAGTCGATTCTATTCGACGACCTGCTCCAACGATACCTATCTCAACCTCTGAGCCATCGAGTTTGCTTATCTTGAATTGCTTTACGGGCAAAAGCGCTGTAAAATCTTTTGCCAACAGACCCAACTCGTCGAGGTTCTCTGCAGCTATTTTCAATACTCCTACGAGCTCGCTACCAAGGTCCCGGAACATCTTTAGGATAATGGATTTGTCAAGTGCATAAATTTTTGAGATCAATTCGTCGATAAAATCCGATGGAAGAGTGATGACGTCGATTTGCTTCAACAGTGCGACTGACCTCCAGAATCTGTACAGGTCTGCTGGGTTTCCACCTTCGGCGGATATCTTCGCCACCGCTGACAGTGACTCGTTTGCAAATGCAAAGAGGGTCTTGTTCTGCCTCTCAGCTTGTGAGGAAAATTCTTCGAAAATTGATTGATCTACCGAGATATTTGTTCGCGGCATGGCTCACAGTTGAGGCTTGGGAAGAAATGTGGGCGTATTTATTCGCATTTGCATGCAAATTAGGTCAGTTCATCGGACGCGTTTAAGACGACTGCGACCGTCTTTGATTCATACGTGAGTAAAATATGATTCAAGAAACTAAGGTAAGAACAGCTCCGTTAGTAAGCAAGTGGTCAAACAGATTCATCTGGGCGGCCATTCTTCAAGGATTGGCAG
>VFSW01000142.1_pt1 | contig 92300 bp, 67 predicted proteins | sample 5358111 | NCBI WGS metagenome assembly VFSW01 (sample SAMN11554181, study PRJNA540505) | mine drainage metagenome | isolation source: sediment from site ElyBrook_90M | place: USA: Ely Copper Mine, Vershire, VT | collected 2017 | reverse complement strand
CCGCGAAGGCGGCAGGACCGTGGGCGCCGGCACGATTACCGAGATTATCGCGTAGGTTTCCTCCGGCTCGTTCCAAAAGCTGGAATGAGTGGGGCATGTGAAATTTTCGGCGGGCACATACGCATGGATGTTCCGCTGATTTCCGCGCTTTGACGCGGACAAGGCTTCACGGCGCCCAGCCGTGAAGTAAACTAAAAGGATTGGTTCAATGCCACGAGAGATTGTTACGTTGCAGTGCGGTGATTGCAAGAACCGCAATTACTCGACGACCAAGAACAAAAAGACCACGACGGGACGGCTGGAGTTCAGCAAGTTCTGCCGCAAGTGCCGCAAGCACACGGTGCATAAGGAAGTGAAGTAGGAATCGCCAATCGCCTTTCGCTGTTCGCTTTTCGCCAGAAAGGCGGGATCGAGAACGAAGTGCGAACGGCGAACGGCGAAGAGCGGAATTTAGGGGCGTAAGCTCAACGGCTAAACTGCCGGTCTCCAAAACCGGACTTGGGGGTTCGAATCCCTCCGCCCCTGCCAGCTCTTGAGGAAGCGCCTTTCGAGGATGGTCCTTTGGCGGTGACGTAAGCCGCTGCCCCGGGGTAGCGAAGAGAGCTTCAGGCGCGGCGAGCGCCGGAAAACAGGTAGCAGATGGCGAAGTCAGCAGCGATGGAGAGCGCAGGCGAGAGCAAACTTGGCGTCATAAAGGCGTGGCCACAACGCGTCAAGAGCTTTTACAACGACGTGCGCACCGAGATGCGGAAGGTTACGGTCCCGAACCGCAAAGAGGTCCAGGGCACGACGGGAGTGGTCATTATTACCGTGTTCTTGTTTGGCCTGTACTTTTACATCATCGACACCCTTCTCGGAAAGACCCTTGACCATGTGCTGAGGATCTTAACGAGCCGCTGACGTGCGAAACATGACGAACGAAGAAATCAAGTCGGAAACCAGCAGCGATCAGCCTGGGGCGGAGACTGCGCCCGAGGCGGCGGCTGCCGATAGCACTACTGCTTCGGACATCGCCGCCCCGCAGAACCCGAATATGAAGTGGTACATCATCCACACCTATTCGGGTTTTGAGCGCAAGGTGAAGGAATCGATCGAGTCCCGGGTCCGCGCCTATCCCGAACTGGAGCACCGGATTGGCAGGGTGCTGATCCCAACCGAATCGGTGACGGAAGTTCGTGGCGGCAAGAAGTACACCAGCGAACGCATGTTCTATCCCGGCTACGTGCTGGTAGAGATGGACATGGACGACGACGTTTGGCATGTGGTGAAAGGAACGCCGCGCGTCACGGGTTTTGTCGGCACCGGCCAGCAGCCCACGCCGCTGTCGGAAGAAGAAGTCCAGCAGATCGTCTATCGCGTCGCCGACAGCAAGGAAAAGCCAAAGCTCAAGGTCAAGTTCGAGAAGAACGAAAAGGTACGCATCACCGAGGGCCCGTTTGCCAGCTTTACCGGCGACATCGACGAAGTGAACGAGGACCGCGAGACGCTGAAGGTCATGGTCACAATTTTTGGCCGCTCAACTCCAGTGGAACTGACGTTCGGGCAGGTGGAGAAGGTGGTCACGTAAGGGCTGGCTTCGCTTTTCGCGCATGCTTTAATTGGCATCTGGCGAACGGCGAGGCCAAGAGTGAAGGGGCGACGAGCCCAGGCAAAACGAAACTAGCGCAGGGAATTCAATGGCAAAAAAGATTACTGGTTCGGTGAAATTGCAGATTGCGGCGGGCAAGGCCACTCCGGCCCCGCCAGTGGGCCCGGCGCTTGGTCAGGCGCAGATCAACATCATGGAATTTTGCAAGCAGTTCAACGCCAAGACCAATGCTAAGGAGTTGGACGGCCTCATTATTCCCGTTGTGGTTACGGTGTACAGCGACCGCTCGTTCAGTTTCATCACTAAGACCCCGCCGGCGGCGATTCTGCTGAAGCGCGCCGCTGGTGTGGCGAAGGGATCGGGGACGCCGAACAAAGATAAGGTCGGCAAGGTCTCTGAGAAGCAGGTGCTCGACATCGCCAAGCAGAAGATGCCGGACCTGAACGCGGCTTCGATCGAGGCGGCGGTGAAGAGCGTCAAGGGAACAGCGCGCTCGATGGGGATTGAGGTTACGGCGTAGCCGTCTTCGCCGACGGACGGGAAGCAGATCCCGCGCCGGACTGAAGGCCTCCTCGTGATGACAATTTTCGGCTTCGTCGTGGGGTGGGCCTGGAAGCAGGTGGATGTCAAAAGCAAGCGCCGCAGGCGCGGAAGTGATTAGTCCAGGGCGGAAGCCCTGGGTCGGGGAAGCGAACAGCGCCGAGTCCCTTCACGGACGCCACACGGTTGGACAAATCGCAAACACCACGGCCATTCAGGTAGAAACGAATGGCGGTGGGAGATGAGGAACAAATGAGGAAATCCGGAAAGAACATCGAGAAGGCGCGCAAGGCGGTCGAGCCAAAGTCGTACACGCTCCAGGACGCCGTGCCGCTTCTGCAAAAGGTGAAGTTCGCCAAATTCGACGAGACCGTCGATCTGACGATGCGGCTGGGGGTCGATCCCAAACACGCCGACCAGATGGTTCGCGGCACGGTCGTGTTGCCGCACGGACTAGGCAGATCGAAGAAGGTGTTGGTCATCGCCAGCGGCGAGAAGGTGCGCGAGGCGGAAGCTGCGGGCGCTGATTTTGCCGGCGGCGACGATATGGTCGAGAAGATCCAGAAGGAAAACTGGACTGACTATGACGCCGTGATTGCCACTCCGGACATGATGAAGTCGGTGGGCCGGCTGGGCAAGGTACTGGGACCGCGGGGGCTGATGCCCAATCCGAAGACCGGAACGGTAACCTTCGATGTCGCCGCTGCGGTGAAGGAGACCAAGGCCGGCAAAGTCGAGTTTCGTACTGACAAGACTGCGCTGGTGCATGTGCCGGTAGGTAAGATTTCGTTCCCGCCAGAGAAGCTGGTGGAGAATGCCGCTACGGTAATCACCAGCGTGATCAAAGCCAAGCCTGTGGTGGCGAAGGGCAAGTACATTAAGGGCTGCTATCTCAGCTCCACGATGGGACCGGGAGTGCCAATCGACACGTCGGCGGTTGAAGCTGCGGCAAGAGGCTAGCCGTGGAATCCTTCGCTGGAACTGAAGTCCTCGATCGGAAATGATAAATAGAAAGTACAAGGATTCGGGAAATGGCCGTTAGCAAAGCAAAGAAGATCGAACAGGTAGAACAGCTCGCCAAGGAATTCCAGGGCACAAGCCACGCCATTGTCGGCAGCTTCGCCAAATTGACGGTGGAAAAGGACTTCGAACTCCGCAAAGTGGTGCGTGGCGCGGGCGGGCGGTATCGCGTGGTGAAGAACACGTTGGCCGAACTTGCCGCCAAAGGCACCTCCGTCGAGGCGGCGGTAAAATCCCTGGCTGGCGTGACTTCAATCGCCTATACCAATGGCGATCCGGTGGCGCTGGCCAAGGCGCTGAGCAAGTATGCCAAGGACAATCCGGAGTACACCTTTAAGGTAGGCATCGTCGAGGGCCGCGTCATCGCCATCAATGACATTGACGCGCTGGCCAGCATGCCGTCGAAGGAAGAAATCTACTCCAAGTTGCTCTTCCTGATGAATGCTCCGGCTCAGCGGCTGGTGACGGTGATGAACGCCGTGGGCCGCGATCTGGCCGTGGTGGTGAATCAGGCGGTCGAGCACAAGAAGTTTGGCGGCGCAGCGGAGGAAATGGCCCCGGCGCCCGCAGCCGAGCCTGCACCGGCAGAGGCTTCGGCATAAGGTTTTCAGTCGCACTCATTCGAAAACCGCGAATGAGTGGGGCACCCACTTAAGACGTGGGATCACGGGTTTGGAGGCGAAAGCTTCCGGAGAGATTGCGTTATCCGTTGTGAGGGGTGTTCTCTGGGCGAGTCTGGCGCACAGGGCCCACATTGGAAACCTCAGAGACGATAACGAAATCAACACAACGAATAACGAAGGTGGAGCAAGAACATGGCGGATTTGCAGCAATTGGAAGATCAAATCGTAGGGCTATCGCTGTTGGATGCGGCGGCCCTAGTGAAGAAATTGGAAGAGCGGCTTGGCGTCTCTGCGGCCGCGGCCGCCCCGGTGATGGTGGCGGGCGCGGCGGGCGCGGCTGCGGCAGCAGCTCCAGCGGAGGAGAAGACCGAGTTCACGGTCGTGCTCACCGCCGTTGGTGCTAACAAGATCAACGTGATTAAGGCCGTCCGTGAAGTCACCAGTTTGGGCTTGAAGGAAGCCAAGGACTTGGTGGACGGTGCGCCCAAGCCCATAAAAGAGGGCGTTAACAAGGAAGAAGCCGAGAATATCAAGAAGAAGTTCACCGAGGCGGGAGCCACGGTCGAGATTAAGTAGTTTTGCCTGAACGGCTCTCCGCAAACGGGTTTCTGATATGGGTGTCGCTCCCTTCGGCCTCTCTTGGTAAAGGGATGTGACGAAAAACTTATTTGCCCTGTTCGCCAGGTGATACGGTTCTGGCGAGATTGCCGGTTGCTCACCGCAACGAACAGGGCGACTTCACTCCGGGCGCGCTGACCGGAGTTTCTGGCCGCTGCCGCCTGCGCTATTTGGGGTTCCGTTCAAGTCCGGATTCTGGGCTTGTCGGAGTAAGATTGCGAGGCGGTGGCTACGTTCTTCTCTACGTTCGAGCGGTCGTGGGGAAGCGCGATGAAGCCGAGGAAGCAAGCGGTTCTCTCAGCGGGGAACGGCGGAATTCCCGGGCATCGTTGGTGACCGGAATCCTTTGGGGAATTTCGGCATCAAATTAAGCTACGGCAGGCGCTCAGCTTGACCAAGGATCGCGTTGGCTCAGACGCGATGGCCGAGTTGAACGAAGACAGGCCTGAACATACTGGCGCGGGAAGTAACCAACATCGCGGTGCAAAAGCTACCGATGTCCCAAGCCGAGTGGTTATGGGATTGCACGTCGCCGGCAATGGCGCTCACGGGGAAGTCTGTCTCCGCGGGCGCAAACGTGTTTTTGTATGACGGCGCCGGATTTTTCTATTGGTCACCTCTCAGCGTGCGATGACGGCACGCCGCACATAGAAGTACGGTTTCGATGGCCGGCGAGAGCGCGCGCTCCGCAAGCTCAACATCCAGGAACTTGCTCGGATCCCGCGTCGCGGCCGCTACTGATTAGGAGCTTTCTACATGGCGCAACAGAAGACTGCCAACCGGGAACGTTTCGATTTCTCCAAGATTCCGGCAACCATCCAGATTCCCAACCTGATCGAGGTTCAAAAGCGTTCGTACGATCGCTTCCTGCAAATGGACGCCCTGCCCAGCGAGCGCGATGACGCCGGCCTGCAGGCGGTATTTCAGTCGGTGTTTCCCATCAGCGACTTCCGCAACGTCTCGCAGCTCGATTTTGTCGAGTATGCCATCGGTAACTGGGAGTGCAAGTGCGGGCACCTCAAAGGTCTGAACCACCTGCGCACGACCTGCCGTAATTGCGGCGCAACGGTGAAGACCGACCCCTTCCATCCGGGCGACGTGCTTTGCACCAGGTGTGGCACCTACAACGCCAATACGCCGGACTTCTGCAACAAGTGCGGCGATCCCGTGGGACTGCAACTGAAGTACGACGTGGCCGAGTGCGAAGAGCGGGGCATGACCTACTCCGCGCCGCTGAAGGTCACCATGCGCCTCACCATCTATGACAAAGACGCGGAGACCGGCAACCGTTCCATCCGCGACATGAAGGAGCAGGAAGTTTTCTTCGGCGACATTCCGCTGATGACCGCCAATGGCACCTTCATCATCAACGGCACCGAGCGCGTGATTGTCAGCCAGTTGCACCGCTCGCCGGGCGCCTTCTTTGAGACCGCCAACAATCGCACCTATTTCCTGGGCAAGATCATTCCTTATCGCGGCTCTTGGGTGGAGTTCGAATACGACCAGAAGAACGTTCTGTACGTGCGCATCGACCGCAAGCGGAAGTTTTTGGGGACCATCTTCCTGCGCGCTTTGGGCTTGCGTTCGGATGAGGAAATTCTGCGCACCTTCTACACCGTCGACCGCATCGCCATTCGCGACAAGGCGCTTTATTGGACGCTCGAGCCGGGCGTCGACAAGCCCACCAATCTGCTGGGCATGAAGCTGGCCCACCGCATTGCGACCAAGAGCGGCGAAGAGGTCGCGCACTCGGGCCGTAAGGTTACGGCCTCGGTGATGAAGGAGATCCTCAAGCACCGCATCTCTGAAATTGAAGCCGACCGTACCGATCTGGAAGGCGCATTCATTGCGGCAGATGTGGTCGACATCAATACCGGCGAGGTGCTGCTGGAAGCCAATTCTGAGCTCACGGCCGACAAGCTGTCGAAGATGATGGACGCGGGAGTGACCGAAATCCACGTCCTCTTCCCCGAGCGCGATGATGTCGGCACGGTGATTAGCGCCACCCTGCGCCGCGATTCGGTAAAGCAGCCGCAGGAAGCGCTGATCGAGATCTATCGCAAGCTTCGTCCCGGCGATCCACCCACGCTGGACACTGCGACTGCGCTCTTCCATGGCATGTTTTTCGATTCGCGGAAGTATGACTTCTCGCGGGTGGGCCGCTTGAAGTTCAACATCAAGCTGTTCGAGCGCGAGGACGCCACCAACCTGGACCATCGCACGCTGGAACCGGACGACTTCTACGCAACCATCCGCTACCTGCTGAAGCTGCGCCGCAATATCGGTTCGGTGGACGACATCGATCATCTCGGCAACCGCCGCGTGCGTGCCGTGGGCGAGTTGCTGGAGAACCAGTTCCGCATCGGCCTGGTCCGCATGGAGCGCGCCATCAAGGAAAAGATGAGCGTCTACCAGGAGATGTCGACCGCCATGCCGCATGACCTGGTGAACGCCAAGCCGGTCATGGCCGCCATTCGCGAGTTCTTCGGCTCGTCGCAGCTGTCGCAGTTCATGGACCAGACGAATCCGCTGTCGGAGATCACGCATAAGCGCCGTCTGTCGGCCCTGGGCCCTGGCGGCCTCTCGCGTGAGCGCGCGGGATTCGAAGTTCGCGACGTTCACCCTACGCACTACGGCCGTATCTGCCCCATCGAGACGCCGGAGGGTCCCAACATCGGGCTGATCTCGTCGCTGAGCTGCTACGCCCGAATCAACGACTACGGCTTCATCGAGTCGCCCTATCGCAAGGTAAAGGGCGGCCGGGTGCTCGATTTCGTCTCCGTGGTCAATGCCGGCGACAGCGAGTATCGCGTCGGCGATCACATTGAGAAAGCTGAGGTTTTGAAGGCGAATGCCGATCTTAAGGATCGCCGCAAAAAGCTGATCGACTTCGAGCCGTATTCCTTCTACCAGTCGGCGTGGGAAGAGGATCGCCACGTCATCGCGCAGGCCAATGCCGAGATCGACGACAAGGGCCGCATCGTGCAGGAACTGGTCAACGCCCGCAAGTCCGGCAACTTCGTCCTGGTCAGCCGCGACGAAGTCGACTACATCGACGTTAGCCCGAAACAGCTCGTATCGGTAGCTGCGTCGCTGGTGCCGTTCCTGGAACACGATGACGCCAACCGCGCTCTGATGGGCGCGAACATGCAGCGCCAGTCGGTGCCTTTGCTGCGCGCCCAGGCGCCGCTGGTGGGCACGGGAATGGAAGGCGTCACGGCGCGCGATTCCGGCGCAGTAGTGCTGGCTCGCCGCAGCGGCATTGTCGATTCGGTCGATTCCGAGCGCATCATCGTGCGGGTCGAGGGCGAGCATCATCCCGCCCAGCTCTCGCGCGAGGTGGGCAGCGACATTTACCAGCTCATCAAGTTCAAGCGCTCCAACCAGAACACCTGCATCAACCAGCGGCCTATCGTCAAGAAGGGGCAGAGGGTGGTTAAGGGCGAGGTCATCGCTGATGGTCCCTGCACGGACATGGGCGAGCTGGCTCTGGGACGCAATGTGCTGGTCGCCTTCATGCCCTGGCGCGGCTACAACTTTGAGGACGCGATCCTGGTCTCCGAGAAAATGGTGAAGGATGACTATTACACCTCCGTCCACATCGAGGAGTTCGAGATCGAGTCGCGCGACACCAAGCTGGGCCCGGAAGAAGTCACGCGCGACATTCCTAACGTTAGTGAGTCGGCGCTGCGCGATCTCGATGAGAGCGGCATCATTCGCATCGGCGCCACCGTCAAGGCCGGCGACATTCTGGTGGGCAAGGTCACGCCCAAGGGCGAAACCCAGCTCACCCCGGAAGAAAAGCTGCTGCGCGCCATCTTCGGCGAGAAGGCCGGCGACGTGCGCGATGCTTCCCTCACCTGCCCTCCGGGTATCGAAGGCACGGTGGTCGATGTCAAGATATTTTCCCGCAAAGGTCAGGAGAAGGACGAGCGCGCCAAGTTCATCGAGTCCGAGCAGGTGGCCAAGCTGGAGAAGAACCTGGCCGACGAAATCCGAATCCTCACCGACGAGCGCCTGAAGCGCCTGGAAGGGCTGCTCGGCGGCAAAGAGGTTTTGGCCGATCTGCATGACGAGCGCACCAACAAGCGCCTGCTCACCAAGGGCCTGCTGCTCGATCGCGATACCATCGAGCGCATCTCCACCCGCAACCTGAAGCGCATCAAGTATGCCGATAAGGACCCGCGGGTCAACGAGCAGATCGACGAAATCGAAGAGATGACGTCGCGTCAGATTGACGTGCTGCGCAAGATCGTCCGCGAAAAAGTCGAGAAGCTGCAGAAGGGCGACGAACTGCCTCCCGGCGTGATCAAGCTGGTGAAGGTCTACATCGCCATGAAGCGCAAGCTCAGCGTGGGCGACAAGATGGCCGGCCGGCACGGCAACAAGGGCGTCATCGCGCGCATTTTACCGGAAGAGGATATGCCGTACCTCGAAGATGGAACGCCGATGGAGATCGTGCTGAATCCGCTGGGCGTGCCCAGCCGTATGAACGTCGGCCAGATTCTGGAGACGCACCTTGGCTGGGCCGGCTACGCCCTGGGGCAGAAGATCGGCGAGTTGATGAAGGAAAACTCCAAGGCGGAAGCCCTGCGCAAGGATCTGAAGCGGCTCTTCAAAGACACGCCCTTCGTTGACCGCCTGGTTGAACTGGATGATGAAACTCTGGAGAGGGTCGCCGACGGCATGCAAGATGGCGTCTACTTCGCCTCGCCGGTGTTCGACGGGTCCAAGGAAGGCGAGATCAAGTCGTTGCTGGAGCAGGGCGGCCTGCCGTCTTCCGGCAAGGCATATCTGTACGACGGCATGAGCGGCGAGAGGTTCGAGCAGCCGGTCACCGTCGGCTATATCTACATGCTCAAGTTGTCGCACCTGGTCGACGACAAGATCCACGCGCGCTCCATCGGGCCCTACTCGCTGATTACCCAGCAACCGCTGGGCGGCAAGGCTCAGTTCGGTGGCCAGCGCTTCGGCGAAATGGAAGTGTGGGCCTTGGAAGCTTACGGCGCCGCGTACATCCTGCAGGAACTGCTCACCGCGAAGTCCGATGACGTTTATGGCCGCACCAAGATTTACGAGGCCATCGTCAAAGGCGAAGCGGCCATTGAGCCGGGCGTGCCGGAATCGTTCAACGTGCTGATTCGCGAGTTACAGTCGCTGTGCCTTGACGTGGAGCTGATCAAGACGGGCGAGCGCAACGGTATGCTCGTCGCCCCGGAAAGCCCCGTCGCCGCGGATTAGAAACGAGTTTTTAGGGAATCAGAACACGGTGGGATGCCGCCTTCAACGGTGGCCAGATTCGAGGCGGCCCCCATCGTGGTCAGGTAATTGACAACTGACTACTGGCCATTGAGGACTGAATTCATGTATCGCTCAAGTCCATTTGATCTGGGAAACCCGATCGCCGATTTCGATGCCATCCGCATCAGCCTGGCTTCGCCGGAGAAGATTCGCAGTTGGTCACACGGCGAAGTCACCAAACCGGAGACTATCAACTACCGCACCTTTAAGCCGGAGCGCGACGGCCTGTTTTGTGCCCGCATCTTCGGCCCCGTGACGGACTGGGAGTGCTTGTGCGGCAAGTACAAGCGCATGAAGCACCGCGGTGTGATTTGCGACAAATGCGGCGTAGAAGTCACGCTGTCCAAAGTCCGCCGCGAACGGCTGGGCCACGTCGAACTGGCTTCGCCCTGCTCGCATGTGTGGTTCTTCAAGGGACTGCCCAGCCGCATTGGCCACCTCCTTGACATCTCGCTGCGCGACCTCGAGTCCGTACTCTACTTCGAGGCCTACGTCGTCGTCGAGCCAGGCGACGCGCCGGTGAAAGAGCGCGAAGTCATCAAGGAAGAAACCAAGTATCGCGAGCTCGACCAGGAATTCCGCGCCTCGGGCTTCAAGGCCATGATGGGCGCCGAAGCCATCAAGGAGTTGCTGAAGCGGGTGGAGGTCGACTCCATGTCGGTCGAGTTGCGCGAGAAGATGCGCACGGAAACTTCCATCCAGAAGCGGCTGAAGTACGCCAAGCGGTTGAAGGTGGTCGAGGCTTTCCGCAAAAGCGGCAACAAGCCACAATGGATGATTCTGGACGTTCTGCCTGTCATTCCTCCGGAGTTGCGTCCGCTGGTTCCGCTCGATGGCGGCCGCTTCGCGACGTCCGATCTCAACGATCTTTATCGCCGCGTCATCAACCGCAACAACCGGCTGAAAAAACTGATGGACCTGCACGCGCCGGAAGTCATCGTCCGCAATGAAAAGCGCATGTTGCAGGAAGCCGTGGACGCGCTCTTCGACAACGGCCGCCGTGGCCGCGTGCTGCGCGGCGCCAACAATCGCCCGCTGAAGTCACTCTCCGACACCCTGAAAGGCAAGCAGGGCCGCTTCCGCCAGAACCTGCTGGGCAAGCGCGTGGATTACTCTGGCCGCTCGGTGATCGTGGTCGGCCCCGACCTCAAGCTGCACCAGTGCGGCCTGCCCAAGAAGATGGCGCTGGAGCTGTTCAAGCCGTTCATCTACCACCGCCTGGAGCAGACCGGCCACTGCACCACCATCAAGCAGGCCAAGGAAATGGTGGAGGCGCAGGAGCCCATCGTGTGGGACATCCTGGAAGAGGTGATTAAGGACCACCCCGTCCTGCTGAACCGCGCTCCCACGCTGCACCGCCTGGGCATCCAGGCCTTCGAGCCGGTGCTGGTGGAAGGCAAGGCCATCAAGATCCATCCGCTGGTCTGCACCGCCTTCAACGCCGATTTCGACGGCGACCAGATGGCTGTACATATTCCGCTCTCGCCGGAAGCGCAGGTGGAAGCCAGCGTCCTGATGCTCGCTTCGCACAACATTCTGTCGCCGGCCTCAGGCCAGCCGATCACTGTGCCTACGCAGGACATGGTGCTCGGAATTTACTACCTGACCAAAGCCAAGCCGGGCGCCAAGGGTGAAGGCCGTGCTTTCGCCAATATCGACGAAGTTCTGCTGGCCAAGGAAGCGGGCGCGGTCGAAACGCTCACCCCGATTCGTCTGCGCTACACCGGCGAGGTCATCGACCTCACCACCGCTTACGACGATCAGGACGTGATCCACACCGAGGCGACGCAGTTCGACCGGCAATACATCTCGACCACGGTAGGCCGCGCCATCATGAACGACCATCTGAAGCGTGGCGCTCCCAATATGCCGTACGTCAACGGCCTGCTCAAGAAGAAGGGCGTCGGCAACCTGGTGAACTTCTGCTATCTGCGCTTCGGCCTGGAGACCACCGTTCGCATGCTGGACGGCGTCAAGCAGCTCGGTTTCCAGTACGCCACTCGCGCCGGCCTGTCCATCGGCATCGACGACATGGTCATCCCCGAAGGCAAGAAAGCCCTAGTGAAGGACGCCGAGAAACAGGCCATCGCCGTGCAGCAGCAGTACCTGGACGGCGCCATCACCAACGGCGAGCGCTATAACAAGGTCGTCGAAATCTGGTCGGCCATCACCGAAAAGGTCGCCGACGAAATGTTCGGCGCCTTGCAGCAGAAGGACACCGCCGGCGAGATGAACCCCATCTACGTCATGGCCGATTCCGGCGCTCGCGGCTCGAAGCAGCAGATTCGCCAGCTCTCCGGAATGCGCGGCCTGATGGCCAAGCCTTCCGGCGAAATCATCGAGACCCCCATCACCGCCAACTTCCGCGAAGGCCTTACCGTGTTGGAGTACTTTATCTCCACCCACGGAGCCCGCAAGGGATTGGCTGATACCGCGCTGAAGACCGCCGACTCCGGCTACCTCACCCGCCGTTTGGTCGACGTGGCGCAGGACGTGATCGTCAGCGAATACGACTGCGGCACGGTCGATGGCATCTACGTCACCTCGATCGTCGAGTCGGGCGAGATCATTGAGCCGCTGCGCGACCGCATCGTAGGCCGCGTCTCGCTGGAGAAGATCAAGGACTACGAAGGCAACATCATTGTCGACATCAACCAGGAGATCACGGAAGACCTGGCGAACGCGGTCCAGGCTGCCGGCATCGAGCGGGTGAAGATTCGCTCCGTGCTCACCTGCGAATCCAAACGCGGCGTCTGCGTCATGTGCTATGGCCGCAACCTGGCCACCGGGCGGCTGGTCGAGCTCGGCGAAGCCACCGGCGTCATCGCCGCGCAGTCCATCGGCGAGCCGGGAACGCAGCTCACCATGCGCACCTTCCACATCGGCGGCACGGCCTCGCGTGTCAGCGAGCAGTCGCGCCTCGACGCTAAAAACAATGGCCTGGCGCGCTTCATCAACCTGGTCACCGTCCGCTCCAAGGAAGGCTTCCTGGTGGTGATGAACCGCAACGGCTCCATCGCCGTCGTGGACGAGAAAGGCCGCGAAAAGGAGCGCTACGCGGTAGTCTACGGCGCCAAGGTCAAAGTCGAGGACGGCACGCAGGTCAAGCTCGGCGATGTGCTGGTCGAGTGGGACCCCTACACCTTCGCCATCCTCACCGAAATCGGCGGCACGGTGCAGTTCAAAGACCTGCAGGAGGGCGTCACTCTGCACGAGGAAGTTGACGAAGTGACCGGCCTGTCGCGTCACGTCGTCATCGATTCGCCCGACGAGAAGCGCCAGCCGACCATCATCACCAAGGGGACCAATGGCAACAAGCGCTACCTCATGCCCTCGCGGGCTCACCTGATGGTGCAGGAAGGCGATACGGTCGCGCCCGGCGAGGTGCTGGCCAAGATCCCGCGCGAGACCACCAAGACCAAGGACATCACCGGCGGTCTGCCGCGCGTGCAGGAGCTGTTCGAGGCGCGCAAGCCGCACGAAACCGCGGTCATCAGCGAGATCGATGGCGTGGTGAAGTTCGGTGATGTCAGCAAGGGCCAGCGCAAAATCTACGTGGTGGCCGACAACGGCACCGAGAAGGAATACCAGGTGCCGCGTGGCGTTCACGTCAACGTGCAGGAAGGCGAGCGCATCCGCGCCGGCGAGCCGCTGATGGATGGCCCGCTCAACCCGCACGACATCCTCGCCGTGCTGGGCGAAAAAGAGCTGCAGGCCTACCTGGTGAACGAAATCCAGGAGGTCTACCGGCTGCAGGGCGTGAACATCTCCGACAAGCACATCGAGGTGATCGTTCGACAGATGATGCGCTGGGTGAAAGTCGAAGACGTGGGCGACACCTCGTTCCTGCTCGAACAGCAGGTCGATAAGTTCCGCTTCCGCGAAGAGAACGAGAAGGCGATCGCCAACGGCGGCAAGCCGGCCACCGGCCGTCCGCTGCTGCTGGGTATCACCAAGGCCTCGCTCTCGACCGACTCGTTCATCTCGGCCGCATCCTTCCAGGAGACCACGCGCGTCTTGACCGAGGCGTCGATTCAGGGCGCCGTCGATCACCTGCGCGGCCTGAAGGAAAACGTCATCGTGGGCCGCCTCATCCCCGCCGGCACCGGCATGGAGTACTACCGCAATGTCCGGCTGTCGCAGGAGATGGAGCAGGCAGCGGAGAAGGTGCAGGAGGAGGTCACGCGCGAGTACGAAGAAGCCGAGCGCGCCCTCGAACTCCTCCGCCACGAAGGCGAAAACGAAGGCGAAGAACTGCTGACGGAATAACTATTCTGCTTTGCAAATCCAAACCCCGAGGCTACGGCCCCGGGGTTTTCTTTTGCCCAGCCGTCACCGCTTCAGCGGTACATACCGCGCCTGCTGATTTGAAGGGGCGCGGCTTCAGTCGCGCCGCACCCATCGGTGGATCGGGCAGAGCGAACCTTGAGGTTCGCGTCCCGCGAACCCAAATAAACCGAGCCGCCTCAGCGGCGAGACAAGAAGGGCCGGAGCGTCAGCTCCGGCCTCGCCGTATGTGACCGACACCCCTGCTCCGCTTACGACTGATTCGAAGGGCAAGAGATCTTAAGGATTATGAAAGGTGGGTTACGCCCTTGCCATGCACAAATGGCGAGGAAAAGCTTCGTATCAGTAAAGAAGGCCAGCTCGAAAGCAAGCCGGAGATCTGAAGCCACGGCGGCCGGGGGCGAGGATAGGCCTGCGCGAGACGCGATGAGTATCGTGAGTACATTAACCATGTCGTGACCTTGCAGCAACCTGCCAGGGGTCATGGGATTCATCGGAAGCCCGCCGGGTGCCCCACTCATTCGCGGTTTTCGAATGAGTGGGAGTGCGAGCTAGTACGTGGTTGACGTTCGTCGAAGAATGCCAGAAACCACGATTAGCCGTTCGTCCGTGTAGAGGTCGTAAATGATCCGGTAGTTTCCAACGCGTCTGCGCCAGGCGGTCGGCTGGCCTTTGAGCCGCTGGATGTCACCCGAGAATGGGTCTTCCTGCATGGCGACGAGTGCCGCTCTAACGCGCCGCTGATCGTTTGCCGGGAGCTTTCGATACTCCTTTTGTGCGGGTCCGGCGATTTGCAGATTCCAAGCCATTGAGGAACTCGCTTAAGGATAGCGAATCTCCTCGGCGCGCGGCACTTCGCCCGCGGCGAAGGGCGGCGAGTTCCGCTCGCGTGGGCTGGACCACGGGATAACGTTGCTCGAAGTACGCGCGAAGCGCCTCACGCACGAGTTCGGAGCGGGTGCGGAATTCTCGTTTCCTTACCTCTTCAAATTGCCGTACCATCTCGGGCGGCAACGAAACCGTCATGATCTCAGTAGTTCTCATGGCGTAGTACCCAGTATTACTTTATCATAATCCGACTCCCCGGAACTGCTTGCCTGACGTGACGGCCGTCCCCGAAAGGTATTGAAACCAAGGTGCTTAGATATGCTGTCCTCTTCGAGGATGCCAGGCTCGTGATAACCTGCCGCGCCGGACGGACGGCCCAGGCCTCGCGGCTTCCGAGATCTGGGAGTCGCACAATTTCGGGCTTAGACGCTGTGGGCAGCCTCCCTGGCGGGTATCTCGTCGGCCGAGGGGCCATACATGCCGGGAATGGCAATCTCGTTCAGCCGCAGATAAACGCCGAGCTGCGCCCGGTGATGGATCATGTGGTTCATCAGCATGCCGCGATAGCAAGCCGAGCGCGGCATGGAGAAGACGGTTTCACCCTTCTTGGTCTTCAGGCTCCAGATCACGGAGAAATCTTCGTCCTTAGCGGCGGCCAGTGCCTCGCGTCCAGCCTTCGCGTTCTTGTCGAAGCTTTCCAGTACTTCCTGGCGCGTCTTGGGTTCGAAGGGAACGTAGCTGTCCATGTCGAACTCGAGCACTTCGAGGGTGAAGGTCTCTTTCGTCCAGCCAGGCAGCTCAGCGATGTGGCCGGCGAGACGGTTGAGGGCCATGGATTTCGGGTGGGGCTTATAGTCGTTAAGTTTCTCGGGAAGGCGTTCCAGCAGCTTGCGGGTGTTGGCCATCTCGGAGTCGAACTCTGGGAGAAGCAGGTCACGGATTGCCATGGGAAACTCCGGCCGCAGTAGCGGCAATTGCGGCATGATACTACGAATAAAAAGCGAACGTCAACACCAGCGGAACGGGCCTCAGCCAGCCCTTGGTAGCGCAATGGTTATTGCAAATAAAAAACCGCCGTCGGCCCGGAAAACCGCTCAACAAGCTTAAATCCGTCGCTCTGTAACTGTTCGAGGAAATCTTCCCGCGGCTCGATAAGCGCCACCTGACTGGCGTGCTGCTCAACTTCGTAAATATTCCAGACTTTGAGCGGAGAATGCCGCGCGAAGTTCAATTCCATCACGTTCTGAAGGTTGCGGCGCCTGGGATCAGAGGCGAGCAGCAGAATGCAATCGTCAGGAGCCGGCGTGTATTGCAGAAACTCCAGATGCAACATGCTGCTGGAAAACACCATGTACTTCTTGCCTTCTTTGTGGAGCACAGGCTCCAGCGAGAGGTCATGCCTGATCTTCGTTTGCTGGTCGTAGGGGCCTACCTGCTCGGCATGGAGGACGGCCTGCATCTGGCGGACGAAGCCGAAGCTTGCGAACAGGAGAAAGACTCCGATCCCCACCGCGCGATGGTGGCGAAAGTTGCGCCACAGACAGCCGGCGAGGGCCACGGCGACACCGGGCAACATGGCGATGAAATAGCGCGGGAGAAAAGCGTTGGTCTTCCATTCCGCCAGGGCAAATCCAGCCAGGGGAATGGCCAGAAACAGCCAGCCGATGGCCTCACCTGCCGAGACAGTCGTAACGGCATCGCTGCGTTCACCGCGCCGGATGACGAGCGCCAGTACAATCCAAATCACAAGAAGCGCCAGCAAGAACAATCCGTCAGGAAACAGTTCGCCCCAAAGCGCGCGCAGGGCCGGCAGCGATGGAGCCCAGGGGGTCAGAGAAAACGCCCCGCCGAACTGACGCGAGTACGACAACATCAATCGGGAGAGCAGCAACACCGCCGACAGCACGCCGGCAATCGCGGCCAACAGTTTGGGCGAGGGGAGTTGCCGCTTTTGCCATCGAAGAAGTTCCCAGAGTCCGTAAGGAACCAGCAGCAACACCGCATAGTAATGCATCGTGACGGCGGCGAAAAACACAGCGCCGAAGCCCACCGTCGCCCAGCGATTGCGGTCTGGAAACCGCGTCCAGATCCACAGCGACAGCGCCGCCAACATACAGACGATAGCGTAGGAGCGCGCCTCGTATCCGTAATAGGGCAGGACGGTGCAGGTGAGAACGGCGAGCGCGATCAGGCCATGCAGAGTGTTGCTCAACCTGCGGGTGCAATCGAAGGTGATGAGCAACGTGGCTGCCATGGCCAGGGCAGACGTCAGCCTGGCAGCCATTTCACCCGTGCCGAACAGTTTTTCCGAAGCTCGCGCCAGCAAGTAATACCCTGGTGGCGTGCCGTCGGCGCCATGGGCCAGCGCGTCCCAGATTGTGGCGAAGTGCGGCAGGCCGGCGATGCGCACGGTCAGGATCTCGTCAAACCAGAACAGGCGATGGGAGGCGATATAGAGGCTGGTAGCGCAGTAGAAAGCGGCCAGAGCGACGGCGAAAGTGAAGCCCGCAGCGCCAGCGCGGTCGGTCCTCGGCTTGGCAGCTAGCGAAGCGCTGGAAGGCGTCTGCTGATTGACCGCTGGCAACTCTCCTCCGCGGGCGACGACCCTTGGATTGCGCCCGGTTCCCTCAACTCAATTTACCGCAATCGCTAATTCCCCACTGGAGCCAAAATGGCCTGCGGGAAGCGCCTCCGCCAGGTGCATCGTTCCCCTTTCGACAGGATCTGATCAAAACGATATCTTTATCGGCTGGAGGCTCGCGTGGACAAAGTCAATCTGGCGCAGAAATTTTCGCTTTTCACCGAGGCATACAAACCGAAGATCGTCGGTGAACTGAACGACTCCTATGTGAAGCTGGTGAAATTCCATGGCGACTTCATGTGGCATCACCATGACAATGAGGACGAACTGTTCCTTGTGCTGAAGGGCAGGCTGCGGATAAAAGTGCGGGAAGGCGGGCGTGAGCGCGAACTCGTTATCCATCCCGGCGAGTTCATCATCATCCCGCGCGGCGTCGAGCACTTTCCCACCACCGACGAAGAAGCCCACGTGATGCTGCTGGAGCCGAAGACCACGCTCAACACCGGCAACCTCCAGAACGACCGCACGGTGGCGGAACTGGAACGGATCTGAATCACCAATGCGCGCCCTGAGTGTCCTGCTCATTCCTTATCTTGGAAAGAATGGGACCCATTCTTCTCAACGCGTGGCGGCCGTTGTAACGCCACTCTGTTCTTGCTTTGCACAGGTTTGAAAGACCGTCGGTGTGGCAACGCCTCAGCCAGTGAGCGACCGCACTCCAGCAAGTGATTCGGATCACAGATTCTGGTAACATGAGCGTTTAGTCTTCAAACCAGTTAGCGGAGTTCCTGGGGCGAGGATCACCGAGAACAAATCAACAAATCAAAAGCTGTCTGGCCGCTAGGAGATCATAGCGATGTCGTTGTCATTTTCTTTCTATCGTTCCCGGCTTTTTCTTGTGAGTGCTGTCGCGTTGAGCATGCTTTGGCTGACTGCTTGTGGCGGCAGTAACTCGAGCAACAACAATCCGCCCCCGCAACCGCCTCCCGTGCAGCAGAACACTACGGTGCAGGTCAACCTCGGTGATTCGCCTTCCGACCGGGTCATGGCTTTCGCTTGCAACATCACCTCCATGACGCTGAGCAACGGCAGCGCGGCCGCAACGCCAATCGTGTCTTCGTCCATGCCGATCGAGATGATGCATCTGGCGGGCACCATGCAGCCGATCAATGTGCTGAGCATTCCTCAGGGAACGTACACCGGCGCCAGCATCACCTTGGGATCCATGTCCGTAACGTTTATGGACCCGCTGTCGGGCACGATCCTGCAGAAGACGCTTGCCGGCCCGATCACCACCAACGTTGCTTTCAGCCCGAACCTGACGCTGGGCGGAACGCCCGTGGTGCTCAGTTTCGATATGAATATGGCCAACTCCGTCTCTATTGATAGCTCCAACAACGTGACGGTGACGCCAACGTTCCAGGCGGTCATGAACAATGTTGGCGCGGGCAACGGGCATAACCCGGAGAACGGGATGATGCAAACCGTAATCGGCTCTGTGGCCAGCGTCTCGGGCAACGACTTTGGGTTTTCCATGATGCAGAGCGCTCAGAACCTGACCTTTGTCACCACCAATAACACGCAGTTTGAAAATATTGGTGGCATGGGAATGATGTCTGGCGGTGCGTTGATCATGGTCGACGCGATGCTGCAGTCCGATGGCTCCATTCAGGCCCAGACGGTGGACTGGTTCGAAGGCAACGGCGGAGTGATGAGTGACGGCGTCGTGGGCTCTGTGACCGGCGCTCCGGCTACCCAGATTGCGATGGTCGTCCAGGACGGCTCGGGACAGGGGATGATGGGGTCGTTTCTGTCGAACAACGTCGCTGCGAACCTTACCGGAAGCACGGCTTACAACATCGACACCGATGGCATGGACATGTCAAACCTGCCTTTCGATCCGATGTTTGACGCCGATCATATGTATCCCGGCGAGCGCGTCCGCTGCATCAGCAGCAACGGCATGGGGCCGGGAGGAATGGGTATGGGCGGCGGGGGCATGATGGGAACCTTGAACGCCAACCAATGCAACCTTGAGCAACAGGGCTTCACTGGAACCGTGTCCAACTACACATCCTCCGGTGGGCAAGCCACCTTCACCTTAACCCTGGCGGCAGACTGCTACTTTGCGATTATGACGGGAGCGAATGCTGTCACGGTCTATCAGCAGCCAGGTACGGAGCTCTACGGTATTACCGCCATCAGCAACGGCCAGACCCTAGAAGTACGCGGGCTCATGTTCGACGACGGAGGTACGTTCCGCATGGTGGCCAGCCGGGTCACGAATCCCTAGCTGCGCCGGGCCATCCTCTTCCAGGCGCAAAGAACTACCTAAACAGCGGGCACCCCGCCCATTCCTGGTTTTTGAATGGGTGGGGACCGGTTGCCAAGCTACTTCTGCGGCAGTTTCCTTACCTGCTTGGTGTCGTTGGGCAGCGCTTGCAACAACTCGCGCACGCTGCGCTTGAAGACGGGATGGCGCGCGTCGGGGGCGATCTCGGCCAGCGGTTCGAGCACAAATCGCCGCTGATGCATGGCGGGATGCGGTACTTCGAGCTGCGGGGCGCGGATGACGGAATTGCCGAACAAGAGAATGTCGATGTCGATGGTGCGAGGGCCTTTGGGTTGCGTGCGGCGGCGTCCCATCCGCTGCTCGAGGGCCAGCATTTTCGCCAGAAAGAGTTTCGGCGTCAGCTCCGTGCGCAGCGCGACAGCGCAGTTCAGAAACCAGGGCTGAGCGGTGAACTCTACCGGCTCGGTCTCGTAGAGTGATGATACTGCCGTCACTTCGCCCAGCTCGCTGAGCTTCTCGATGGCAGTGCGAAGATTGGCTTCGCGGTCGCCAATGTTCGATCCCAGCGAGAGGTAAACCGCCTTTTCCACTGAGTCATCTTAGCTGCAACATGTACAAAGGACCTACCTCTTTGAACTCTGACGAATCCCGAATCTAATCGAACTCTGGGGCACGATACGTTCCACATTGGAGCAGCCCGCTCCATTTTTACTTTCCCAGATTACGATTTTGACTTGCCAAGCTGCTGACGAACCGTGGTTCGCCACATGCTGCTCGTCCAAGGCAGCCGAACTCGGCCGAGGTTTTGCGTTGCCTTGCAACTCGCGTAACATGGGTGTTGATCGCAACACCACCATGAAATCGACCCTCGCCGCAGTCTTCCTTCTCTTGTTCTCGCTCGCAACCGCCTGGGCCCAGCAAGCGCCCGGCCAAAACCCACAAGCATCGTCGACCGCAACCGGCGCCGGCCAAGCGCCTGGGAACAACGCTGCGACCGCACCCGTTTCGCCTGTGCCGCAGACTCCCGGGAAAGAAGCAGCGCCGGTGGCAACCGCGAAGCCGGGAGCAGCACAAGTCCCGGCGCTGCCTGACTATTCACAGGAAGCGTTCGTGGTGCAACGCTCCAGCGAGAAGATGAAGTTTGAAAACGATGGCACGGGCGTGGTGGATAGCGAGGCGCAGATCAAGATCATCAGCGAAAGCGGGGTGCAGGCGCTGGGGCAGCTCAAGGTGGGCTACAGCGCACTGAATGAGAAGCTGGACATCGTCTATGTTCGCGTGCACAAACCGGATGGAACCGTCATCACCGCCCAGGAATCGGCGGTCCAGGACCTGACCTTCCCCGACGCGCCGGTCTACACCGATTACCACGAGAAGCACATCAGCGTGCCCGCGCTGCGTCCCGGCGACGTGCTGGAGTACCACTTCGTGCGGACGATCACCAGCCCGCTGGCGCCCGGACAATTCTGGACGGCCTACAACTTCTCCGATAAGGGGATCGTCCTCGACGAAGAGCTGGAGATCAACGTTCCCAAGAACCGGCAGATCACGCTGAAGACGAAGCCAGGGTACGACCCTAAGGTCACGGAAGCAGGCGACCGCCGCATCTATCACTGGACACATTCGCACCTGAAGGACGAAAGCGAGAGCAACAAGAAAAAGAAGAAGAAGCCGGAGCATCCTGAAAACGAAATTCCCAAGGTGCAACTGACCACCTTCAAGAGCTGGCAGGAACTGGGGGCCTGGTATGCCTCGCTGGAGCGCGACCGTCGCATGCCGGATGCCAGCGTCAAGGCGGAGGCGGCGGAGCTGGTCAAAGGCAAGCCGGACGACATGGCGAAAGTCAAGGCACTGTATGACTATGTTTCGCGCAACGTTCGCTACGTTAGCTTATCGTTCGGGCTGGGGCGCATCCAGCCGCACTACGCCAGCGAGGTGCTGGCCAACGGTTACGGTGACTGCAAGGACAAGAACACGCTACTGGCGGCGCTGCTGGATGCCGACGGTTTCCACTCGACCTCGGTATTGATCGGCTCAAGGACGAAGCTCGATCCGGACGTTCCCTCGCCCATGCAGTTTGATCACGTCATCACTCGCGTGGCGGTCGACGGCAAGGGAATCTGGCTGGACAGCACGCCGGGGGTGGCGCCGTTTCGCATGTTATCAGCCAATCTGCGCCACAAGCAGGCGCTGGCGATTTTGCCCGATGACAAGTCCGAGCTGGTGTGGACGCCCTCCGACCTGCCTTTCGAAGCTTTCGATCGCACCACACTGGTGGGGAGCATCGACGGAAGTGGTACGCTCACCGCCCATGTGACCGCGGCCTCTCGCGGCGACACGGAGATGCTGATGCGCTTTGCCATGCGCCGCATGCCCAGCAGCCACTGGAAAGACATCTTCGATTACATGATGAAGCGGGCGAATATGCCGAGCGCGGAGATCACCAACCTGAAGGCCAGCGATCCCAGCGATACCGACAACCCGCTGACGGTCAACTTTGACGTGACGGACAACAACTACTTTGACTGGTCGGCGGCGGAGTCGAAGTTTGTGCTGCCGCTGGGAGCGATTCCCTTGCCGAGCGGCGACCAGCAGGACGATGACAGTGCCTCGACTGAGCCCATCAAGCTGGGGGCGGTCCGCGAGGACCAGACCGACGTGACGATCAGCTTCCCCGCCAATTATCAGGTGCGTTCGCCGCTGAACGTCGACATCAAGCGCGATTACGCCGAGTATCACGCAGTCTACAAGTATGACGCCGGGCAGTTCACCAGCCACCGGGCGTTAAAGGTGATGACGTCAGAAATTCCCCAGAGCCGCAGCGAAGACTATGCGGCATTTCGTCGCGTGATAGCGGCGGACGAAGCGCAGGAAGTTGCGCTCACCAATCGCTCGCCCAACGCCGCAGGAGCGGCAGCGGGGAACCAGTCTGCCGACGATCTGTTCGATTCCGCCGACCAGGCGCTGCAGAACCAGCACTATCAATCGGGCATCGACCTGTTGCAACGGGTCATCAAGCTGGATCCCAAGCACAAGAACGTGTGGAACGAAATGGGGCGCGCTTATATGGGCCTCGGGCAAACCGACCAGGCGATTGCCGCGTTCAAGAAGCAGATTGAAAGTAATCCCTACGATCCCTTTGCCTACAATATCCTGGGCCTGGCCTATCAGCAGAAGGGAGACTACCAGGATGCCATCCAGCAATTCCAAAAACAGATTGAGATTAATCCTCTGGATCCCTACGCGCACGGCAATCTGGGCGAGCTTTACGTGCGGCAAAAGAAATTTGCCGACGCGGTTCCGGAATTAGAGAAAGCGGTTGACATCCATCCTAAGAACCCGCTGTTGCAGATCTCCCTCGGGCAAGCCTACCTCGCCACCCATCAGACCGACAAAGGCATGGCGGCATTCGAGAAGGCGATCAGCGTGTCGCCGACGCCCCTCACCTGGAACAACATCGCCTATTCCCTCACGGAACAAAACCTACAGTTGGACCGCGCACAGAACTACGCGGATTCGGCGATCAATGCCCTGGAAACGCAGCTTGGCGACGTGAACCTGGACCACCTGCGCATGCAGGACCTGGATGCAACCCAATTGCTGTCTGCGGTGTGGGACACGCGCGGCTGGGTCGACTTCAAGCGTGGCAACCTGGATGCCGCGGAGAAGTATATCTTGGCAGCGTGGCAGGCCGGCGGCGCCGGCGATGAAGCCGAACACCTGGGCGAAATCGCCGAGAAGCGCGGCCATCGCGAGGAGGCCATCGACGATTACATGCTGGCGCTGGCGGCGGAAAACTCCAGCCCCGAAGCCCGTGCCAAGCTGACGGCGATGGGCGTGAAGGACATCGATAGCCGCATGGCAGCCGCTCGCGCCAAGGTGGAGCAGCGCAATCCAGTTGAGCTCAAGAAATCCGGCAAGGGCACGGCGGAGTTCTTCCTGCTGGTGTCGCCACGCAAGGTGGAGCAGGTGAAGTTCATCAAGGGTGATGACAGCCTGAAGGCCCTGGCGGACACCTTGCAGCAGATCGACACGGGCATGAAGTTTGCGCCGCACTCGCAGGCCCATGTTGTGCGGCGCGCCGTGGTGCGTTGCGGCAGCACCGCGCCCGGGCCGTGCACCTTGGAACTGGTGCCCGCGGCGGAAGTCAGGTCGCTGGAGTAGTGAGGTCGTGGATCGTGGGCCGCGGTCCGTTCCTGGTCCGTGGCTTGTGGCTCATACGTGGCCGTGGGTTCGTGAAGGTCAGCGCGGCCTGTTTGCAAAACGATTCACGACCCACGATTCACGACCTTGCGGTAAAATCTCCCGCGGGAGATTGCAATGAGTGATCTGCGATATCCGATCGGCAAGTTTGAATGGGTCGAGCCCGAGACCGAAGAGCAAGCTGCCAAGGACCGCGAGCGTTACGCCGATGTGCTCGCTAAGACTCCCCTGCAGATGCGTTTCGCGGTTCAGGGCCTGAATGCCGAGCAACTGGACACGCCCTATCGTCCCGAAGGTTGGACGGTGCGCCAGGTGGTGCATCATGTCCCTGACAGTCACATGAACGCCTATATCCGCTTCAAGCTGGCGCTCACCGAAGATCAACCGCAAGTAAAGCCCTACAGCGAGGCCGCCTGGGCGCAACTTCCGGACAGCAACATCACTCCCATCGAAGTATCGCTGCAACTGCTGGCGGCGTTGCATTCGCGCTGGACCGACATGCTGCAGGCTATGAAACCGTCCGATTTCGGACGCACACTGTCCCATCCCGAACACGGCGTCCTTACCCTCGACCGCATGCTGGCAATGTATGCCTGGCACTGTTCTCATCACTTGGCGCACATTACCAGTCTGCGAGAACGCATGCAGTGGAACCAGCACGCCGCAGCGCAACGGTAATTTACAAAAATCCAAGACTCTACTGGGCTGAATTACTGCCAACTACAAGGAGGTTTTATGTTGCTTCATCAAGCCAAGTGCGTTACTTCAGCCCAATGCGCCGTCAGGCTGCTCTTCGCATTTACGGTTGCGCTTTTGCTTTTGGGCAGCGTCTCTCAGCCCGCACAATCCCAGACTTTTAACGTCATCTATAACTTCACAGACGTCAACGCCGGAGTTAATCCTTACGGCGGGCCTACCCTCGATCGAGTCGGGAACCTTTACGGAACCACCTATCTGGGCGGCCAGACCGGCAATGGAACTGTCTACAAGCTTTCCCACAGCGGCTCATCCTGGAGCTACGCGACGTTGTACAGCTTCGAAGGGTTTAATGGAGCAGGGCCGGGCTTCGGCTCCCTGGTTTTCGGCCCTGACGGCAGGCCGTACGGAACAACCGAGGGAGGCGGGACTTTTGGCGTCGCCTTTAGCGTGCAGCCGCCTGCCCACGCCTGCCTGACCGTCGAATGTCCCTGGACGGAGAGTGTTCTGCACAATTTCGGCAACGGAAATGACGGCGCGCAGCCCCTCAATGGCGTCACCTTCGATTCCGCAGGCAATTTCTATGGAACGACAAACCTGGGAGGGCCTGGAGGGCTTGCGGGGAATGGCACGGTGTTCGAAGCCACGCGTTCCGGGCAGACTTGGACTGAGAATGTGATTTACGACTTTGCCGGGGGCACGGATGCTGCGAATCCCGTCGCCGGCGTGTCGATCGATGCCGCCGGTAATCTGTACGGCACCTCGTCCTTTGGCGGCGCCTTAGGCAACGGCGCGGTGTACAAAGTGTCGCGCTCCGGTTCCGGCTGGACCGAGACCGTCATCTACAGCTTCCAGGGCGCGAGCGACGGAGCAGCGCCGGTTGGCGGAGTTATCCCGGACCAGGCCGGTAATCTCTACGGCACTACGTTTTTCGGCGGAGATAATGGCGGCGGTACAGTCTACGAGTTGTCGCCGTCCGGTGGAAGCTGGACGCTGACCACTCTCTACAGTTTCAGCGGCACTTCGGGCCCGTATAACGATCTCACCTTCGATGCCAGTGGCAATCTTTACGGCGCCACTGAGGGCGACGGCGCCTTCGCGAAAGGCTCGGTGTTCAAGCTGACGCACGGGGATGGGGGCTGGACCTTCAGCGACCTTTATGATTTCACCGGCGGCAATGACGGCGGCGTGCCGTATGGAAGACTAGCCGTCGATAGTCACGGAAATATCTTTGGTACCACCTCCATCGGAGGAACCGGCAACCAGGGCGTGGTGTTTGAGATCAGCCAGTAACGCCCGCAATCCTGGATCGCAGCCTGGCGGATCATTTCAGCCGCCTATTCGGGCTTCGAAGTGGCCGCGCATCGGACCGGGGTAAAAAGCGTTCGCCACATCTTCTCAGCATGATATGAAATGTAGCGCAAGTGCACCCGACATGCCGCGGGGCAACAATAATTCACAAATATTCACAATTTTACTGGGCTGAATGTACTACTAATTGCATGTAGATCTCTTCTCGCCCTGACGTGAAGTGCTGCGAGAGGGAGACGAACAGCGCATCCATATTTTGCGACACGTCGTCTAATTACCATCACGAGAAATGCGTGTGAACTTTTTATTCACGTCCAGCGTATAGCTGGAAGGACGGAGGAGTGGCAGGGTCTGCTGGCACTCCAATTGCAACAATAACGTGGGTCAAACAGTGTGTTTCGCCAGCGGTTTGGCGGCCCAGGCGAGACAAACTCGGGGCTGTTAGCGTCATCCCTTTCTGTTTGACCCTGGGCTGACATTCTATGCGAAGCGGCGGGAAATGCAAGCGCCTTTCCACAATGGAAGGCAGAGAGCCGTTTGGGCTGCCAAAACTAAAGTCAGAAGTAAGGAGATCGCAAAAACATGAGTCGTACACTGACTAGCTTTGCTGTATTTGTCTTCGCCCTAACCATGTCTCTCGCCACTTTTGCCGCTTCCAAGTCGGAGAACGTCAAGTTGTACAGCGACACGCAGCTCAACGGCAAAACACTTCCCGCCGGCGACTACACCGTGAAGTATGAGGCGACCGGCTCGACCGCGCAGGTGAAGTTCCTGAAGAACGGCAAAGAAGTGGCCACGGCAACCGGTGCGGTGAGGCAACTCAAGAATCCCCCCGACTACAATCAGGTGGTCACCGACACTTCGAGTGGCGCTTCCACGATTAGCGAGATCGATTTCGCCCATGCCAAGACGGGCGTCACCTTCAATGGCACGAGCGGCGCCATGTCCGGCGCCGGACAGTAATCGCTGACTGCGATTCGATAAATAAGACAGGGAGCGAAGGCTCCCTGTTCTATTTCACCAGCTTGCGCAGCTCGCGGCGCAGGATTTTGCCGGAGGCGGTGCGCGGCAACTTCTCGACAAAGTAGATTTCCTGCGGTACCTTGTAGTGGCTCAGGCGCTCGCCCATGAACCCCTGCAGCTTTGCTGCGGTTTCGAGGTTCGCAGGCTCGCCTTCGCGCAGCACGACAAAGGCGCAGGGGACCTCTTCGCCTAGGGTATCAGGGCGCGACACCACGCCGCAGTCACGGACCATAGAATGTTCCAAGAGCACGCTCTCCACCTCCGCCGGCGCGATGGAGAAACCTTTGTACTTCATCATCTCCTTGCGGCGATCGACGATGTAGTAGAGCCCATTCTCGTCCCTGCGCACAATGTCGCCACTCCAGTACCAGCCGTCGCGCAGGACCGCCGCCGTAGCTTCTGGAGACTTCCAGTAGCCAAGCATGAACTGTGGCCCGCGCATCACCAGTTCGCCGCGCTCACCGGGCGCCACCTCCCGCTCGTTCTCGTCGACGATGCGACATTCGGTCTGCGCCACCGCCGCGCCTACCGATTCAGGCCGGTAGAGCTCGGGCGACAGAAATCCAATGTGCGTGACCGGCGAGGCCTCTGTCATTCCGTAGCCTTGGCGAATGGGAACTCCCGTGCTGGCGGTGAAGCGGCGGGCCAGCTCCGGCGCTAGCGGCGCGGCGCCCGACTTCACCCACCGCAGGCAATGCTCGCGGGGAAAATGACCCTGCTCGGCTGCCTGGCAATACGCCAGCAGCGTCGGCGGCACGCACAAGACAAACGTCACGCCTTCTTCCGCGGCCAGCCGCAAAGAAGTCTCGCACTCGAAGCGCGGCATCAGCACCAGGGTGCAGCCGCAAGTGAGGGCCAGGTTGAGGCCGACCGTCAGACCATAAATATGATAGAGCGGCAGGAAGCATAACATGACGTCTTCACCACTGATGGCGCCATACTCGCCTGGCGTCAGCGTCTGATAGACATTCGCCACCAGGTTGTAGTGCGAAAGCATCACGCCCTTAGGCAGGCCGGTAGTGCCGCTGGAAAACGGAAGCGTCGCCAGCGTGGATCGCGAGTCCTGCGCGGGCCTGGGTAACGGCGGGCGATAGGCGGGATCGAGGAGCGACCTGAAAGGCTGCGAGCCGCTCGACCCGGACGCGCGCACGGTGTACACGCGTCGCAGCGCGGGCAGGCCGGCAAGGTTGATGCCCGCGAGCAGCATGCCGTCACTGATGAGGGCAACCGCCTCGGAGTTTTCCAGTTGGTAGCGAACTTCGCGCTCGCGGTAGGTGGGGTTCAGGGTAGTCGGGACCGCGCCGGCGAGCGTCGCTGCGTGATAGGCGACACCGAACTCCCAGCAGTTCGGCAGGAAGATCCCGACGACCTCACCTGGACGAATGCCGGCAGCAACCAGCCCGCGGGCGGCGCGCTCCAACATCTCGCCGTAAGCGGCGTAGGTGATGCGTTGCGCCGGCACGCAAGACGCATCGACGATGGCGACCCTCGCCGAATGCCGGCGGCAGGACTCCAGCACTACGTCGTGGACGAACTTGCCCTCCGGATCGGCGAAGAGCCGCGTCCGCATAGTTTCAGGTGAGCGCGCCATACCCCACGGGGGTGAAGTGTATCAGGTTCGCGACGCTTGGCGCGGCGGAGGCGACGAGCTTCCAAACCATCACTCCGCCGGAGGTTCCTCGCCGCGCCATCGCTGACAAGGGCCGGATCTTCGCTCGCCGGTCACGCGCGACTGTGAGTCGTATCACTGCTAATCGCCAGCCGTAGCGATATTGTCACCACGCTACCGGTGCGAGCACTCCGAAGAGTTCTTTTGGCGGACGCTTACCCACGCACCGCGAAAGTGAGAGGTCGCGCAATGGACTCTCTGCTGGTGAGTGAATTTCGCGCCATTGTGGGGGATGCGGGGCTGGTTGCTGCGCCCGAGCAACTCCGAACCTACGAATGCGATGGCGTTACCCTCTTCCGCGTAGTTCCCGAGTTAGTTCTTCTACCGGCATCGACCCAGGAAATGCAGGCTGTGGTGAAGCTGTGTCATCGCGAGCGAATTCCGTTCGTGGCGCGCGGTTCCGGCACCGGGCTCAGCGGTGGGGCGTTGCCCGTAAAAGGCGGCGTGGTGATCGGCCTCACCCGGATGAACCGCATTCTGGAGATTGATCTGCCAAATGCGCGCGTAGTGGTCGAGCCGGGCGTGACCAACGCCGCCATTACCGCGGCGGTTTCTGCTCATGGCTACTTTTATGCGCCTGACCCGGCATCGCAGATCGTCTGCACCGTGGGCGGCAACGTGGCGGAAAATTCCGGCGGCGTCCACTGCTTCAAATACGGCGTGACCGTCACCTACATTCTGGGGCTGGAAGTCGTCCTCTCGGATGGCGCGGTGGTTAACCTGGGCGGCAAAACCTTGGATTACCCGGGCTACGACCTGGTGGGCGCGTTCGTGGGATCCGAAGGCAATTTCGGCATCGTCACCAAGATCACGGTGCGCATCATCAAGAAACCGGAATGCACGCAAACCCTGATGGCCGCCTTCAATTCCATCAGCGACTGCGGGGCTGCCGTCAGCAAGATTATTGCTTCCGGAATGTTGCCTGCCGGCTTGGAGATCATGGACCGGCTTGCGCTGGATGCCGTGGAAGCGGCGGTCCATCCCAATTATCCCAATTGCCAGTCATTATTGTTGGTGGAACTGGACGGCTCGACGCGCGAAGTCGAGATCCTGATGGAAAAGGTGGGCCCGATCTGCAAGGAGTGCGGCGCCTGGGAGCTGCGGCTGGCCAAGTCGGAAGCCGAGCGTATGGCAATTTGGAAGGGGCGCAAGGCGGCCTTCGCCGCCGTGGGACGCATTTCGCCCAACTACCTGGTGCAGGACGGCGTCATTCCGCGCACGCAATTGCCGCGGGTGCTGGCTGAGATTGAGCGGCTTAGCCAGGAAGCCGGCCTGCGGGTGGCGAACGTCTTCCATGCCGGGGATGGAAACCTTCACCCGCTGGTACTTTATGACCGCCGCATTGAGGGCCAGGAGCAGCGCGCATTGTCGCTGGCCGAAGGTATCCTGCGGCTGTGCGTGGCGGCGGGAGGCTCCATCACCGGCGAGCATGGTGTTGGCGAAGAGAAGAAAGCCTTCATGCCGGTGATGTTCTCTGACGCTGACCTGGATGCCATGAAACGTTTGCGCGCGGCCTTCGATCCCTATGAGCTTTGCAATCCGACCAAGATGTTTCCGGGCACGGATACGACTTACCAGGGGCCAATTGCGTACGAGCCACACCCCATCGAGAAGGCGGGTCTGGCGCAGCGATATTAGGACTTGAGCGAGTCCACGGGAGCAGAGATGAATACAACCGGCAAGCCAACCGATCGTGCGTGGACTGAATTGGAGGCGATCGTCGGCCAGGAGTACATGCGGCCGGCGGCACCCGCGGATGTCGTCGACGACGTGCCGCCCGCGGGAGTGATTGCCCCTGGCACGGCGCAGGAGGTCGCTCAGGTCCTGCGGTATTGCAGCGCTGCCGGGCTGGCGATTATCCCGCGCGGCGGAGGCACGAAGCTGGCGTGGGGCAACCGCCCGCGGAAGCTGGACTTTATCCTCTCCACCGAGCGGCTCAACCGGGTGGTTGAACACGCTTTTGGCGACATGACCGCCACCGTCGAGGCCGGATGCACCATTGACAAGTTTCAGCAGGCGTTGCGGGAGCATAATCAGCGTCTGGCGATGGATCCGCTGCGGCCGGAAACCTCCACGGTTGGGGGCTTGCTCGCGACTGCGGAGAGCGGAACACTGCGCATTCGCTATGGCGCGGTTCGCGACCTGGTGCTGGGCGTGGAAGTGGCATTGTCCGATGGCAATCTGATCAAGGCCGGAGGCAAGGTGGTGAAGAACGTCGCCGGCTACGACCTCACGCGGCTGGTCATCGGCTCGTTGGGAACCTTGGGTGTCATCACCCGCGCGGTCTTCCGTCTGCACCCCATTCCTATCGCTACAGCCACCTACAGCACATTGGTCGCTACGCCTGCCGAAGCAGGCAAGCTCGCGCTTGCGATTCTGGGATCGTCTCTGGTGTATACGGGACTGCAGCTTCGGGCCAGGGCGAGCGGCCAGATCGCTGTGGATATTCGCTTTGAAGGCATTCCTGAATCGCTGCAGGACCAATTCGCCAAGCTCAGCCAGCTCGCCGCCGGGTGCCCATTCGCGGAAGGCTCCGGAGAGGTGTGGAGCGCGCGGCAGAAGCTCTTTGACGACGCGAGCAACGCGGTAGTGTGCAAGTGCAGTGTGTTGCCGTCGGAGGTTGGCGCTGTTTGCGGCGCGGTCTTCCGGCAGAGTGAATCGGCAAAGGTGGCCGCCACGGTGGTCGCGCAAGGCACCGGTATTGCGGAAGTCCGATTGGAATCGCCCAGCCTGCATCCGCTCACTACGGCTTTGAACGCCTTGCGGGGCGAGTTGCAGCGGTTACAAGGAACGCTGGTCGTCGAGCAGTGTCCGGCGCCCATGAAAGAGAAGCTAGACGTCTGGGGCACGCTCCAGGATGCGCTGCCCTTGATGCAGCAGATCAAAGAAAAATTCGACCCGGCCCGAACCTTGAACCCGGGCCGCTTTGTGGGGGCCATATGAGCGAAGCTGCGGTCGCAACCCCGGCAAATGGCGAGACCAGGGTCTTCGATAACCACCATCCTCCGTCCGCCGATCTTCTCAGCGTCTGCGTCCATTGCGGGTTTTGTCTGCAGACTTGCCCCACCTATATCCTCTGGGGCAAGGAGATGGATTCGCCGCGCGGGCGCGTTCAACTGATCAACATGGCGGTCGCAGGCGAGGTTCCGTTGACGGACCTGTACGTCTCGCACTTTGATCACTGCCTGGGATGCCAGGCCTGTGTCACCGCGTGTCCCTCGGGAATCAAGTACGGCAAGCTGATCGAGGCCATGCGGGGGCAGGTCGCGCGCCTCTATCACCGGCCGGTGGGAGAGCGAATTCTGCGACGCATGATTGCGGCCACCTTTACCAATCCGCAGCGACTGCGCAAACTGGCCGGCGTGCTTCGCGCCTATCAGGGGCTGGGGCTGCGGCGTTTGGCTCATGCCTTGCATTTGACGTCGCTGCTTCCCAAGAGCCTGCGTACGATGGAGCAGTTGATGCCCGAACTATCGCAGGAGTCGTCTGCTGCCTTACCGGAGCGCATCGAGGCACAAGGAGAAAAGCGCCGCACCGTCGCCATGATCACCGGCTGCGTGCAGAGCGTCTTCAAGGCGCAAGTGAATGCGGCCACGGCGCGGGTACTGGCTGCCGAAGGTTGCGAGGTGCTGGTGCCGCAGGGGCAGGGTTGTTGCGGCGCGCTGTATCTTGACCTCGGGCAGGAAGACGAGACCCTGAATCTGGCGCGCAAGATGATCGATCTTTTTGAGCCATTGAAGCTCGACGCCATCATCGTGAATGCCGCCGGTTGCGGCGCGGCCCTGAAGGACTACGGCTATCTGCTGCGCGACGATCCGGCCTACCGTGACCGCGCGATTGCTTTCTCCGCCAAATGCAAGGACCCATCGGAAATACTGGCGGAGTTGCCGCCTCGGGCGCCGCGCCATCCCATCGCGCTGAAGGTTGCCTTCCACGATCCCTGCCACCTGCAGCACGCCCAGGGAGTGACTCAGCAGCCGCGCGCCATGCTGCGTACCATCCCTGAGCTGGAGCTGTTGGAGCTGCCCGAATCCGCCCTGTGCTGCGGCTCGGCCGGCGTCTACAATCTGCTGCAGCCGGAGACCGGACATCAGCTTGGGGAGCGCAAGGTCGCTCACATCGTCGCCACGCCGGCACAGGCCGTTACCACGGGCAATCCTGGCTGCCAATTACAGCTCAGCTCCTTGCTAAATGAGAAGGGACACGCGCTCCCGGTGCTGCACTACATGGAACTGCTGGACGCCTCAATCAGCGGGACGAAGGCCAGCCAGTTCTTTCACAACAACGGTAGACACTGATCCCGTATTCCACAGTCTGTTAACCTTACCTACGTAGCGCCCGGGGACATGACGACGGAACTCCTCGCGTCACTCGCGCGCTTTTTTCATTGCCACACACTAAGGAGACGGTCATGGTCCGCGAAGATATCCTGCAGAAATTCCCCGGCCTCTTTGGTACGCAAAAGGTGAATGGCCGCGAGATCAACGTTGAGCAGATGATTGCCACGCTCACTGAGGAGTTGCGTCCGGCAATCGCCGCTGCGCTGAGCGCCCGCCATCGCCAACTGCAATCTTCCGAACCCGTGCGTCAGCGTTATGCCTGGCCTGAGTGGGAGGAAAAGTTCGAAGACCCGATCAGCGGGAGTTTCTGGACCTACCGCGAAATTGTGCAGGGCATGATCGACAACTTTCTCGGCAAGGAGAGCCAATGGCGCTGGCGGCTGAACGACGAAGCGCCCATCCCCAACGATGTACACCCGCTGGACAATCCCGGCCTGGAGCTGACCGGTCCCTGGCACCCGCTGGACATGGCCTTCAACGCGCTGAACAGCGCCGCGCCCATGAACATGCCGGACTTCGAGGACGCCTCGCCGCCGCACTTCCGGCCTGATGGCACCGCCAGCAGCGAGCCGGTTGGGGTCTTTGCCGCGATGCAGAACGCCAAGGAAATCTTTGCGGGGCGGTGGAACGACCGCGCCTACGAGGTGGCGAAAAAAGGCAAGGTACGCAAGTACCAGATCAACAACCCGCCCGCCAAATGGCCCACGCGCCTCACGCGGCCGCCCAGCATCCACGTGCTCTACGACAACATTACCGTCGGAGATCGGCCAGTCCCTGGCACGATTCCCGTCATCGTGCTGTGGGTGGTCAACAACTACGACGCCCTGAAGAAGCTGGGCACCGGCGTGTATTTCTACATTCCGAAGATCCAGACGCCGCAGGAGGCGTTGATTTTCGAGAAGCTGCTCTCGCGCGTGGAAGCCATGATCGGCGCGCCGGCGGGTTCATTCAAGATCAAGATGCTGTATGAGGAAGGCAACGCGGGCCGCTACCTGCCGGCGATTGCCTGGATGCTGCGCCGCCGCTTGCTGGGGACCAACGTTGGCCGCTGGGATTACCTCGGCAGTCTTATTGAAATCTGGAAGGACGACCCCAAGGGCGTCTTCCCTGATCCGCAGAGCGTTGGCATGGCCACGCCCAACATGATCGCCTATCAGCGCTTTAATGCGCTGACCATGCTCATGGGCGGCATGAAGAAGGGCGAGCTTCGCAATGCCGCGCCCATTGGCGGCATGGCCGCCGTCATGATCTACCAGCGCGGCGATCATTACGGCCGCGCCCGCTACAACCCGCTGGCGCTGCGCGCCATGGCCATCGACAAGCTTCGTGAACGGCTGCTGGGACTGATGTTTGTTCCCGATGCGCCGCTTTCGGCGGGCGCCCATCCGACGTTAGAAGACATCCTTGCTGGCCGGGTCAAAGGAAAGCTCTACGACGCGTACCGGCAGAGTTGGGTCGCCAGTCCGGAGCCGGCCTATGTCGAAGCCGGAAATGTTCCCTTGCGCGCTTCTCTCGATAAGCTGCAGGCGATGATCGACGCGCCGCAAGAAATGATCGAGGTCAAAGGCAAACCAGTGCCCACGGTCCCGAGCGGTCTCGTCGATTCCGAGCGGCGCTTGTTCCAGGGCCGGGGATTGTTGAACGCGCAGGGCAAGATCACGCCTGCCGTCGTCGCAAAAGAATCGCTAGACACGCCCGAAAAGCTCCTCAGCCCCGAACGCTGGGACGATATCTATGCCGTGCCCAAGGGCGAGATCACCATCGAGCACATCCAGCACTCGTTTTATATGGCGGCCAATTACGGCTATCAGATCCTGAACGGCAACTTCGCCGCCGCCATCGACGATTACGAGCTTGGCCTGCGCTTCATGAACGATCTGGCTACCTACCGCATCTACGTCTCGTGGCTGTGGAGCCTGGCCCACCACCAGGCGACGATTACCAAAGATGGCTACCTCAAGGGACCGAAGCTCACCGAGGACGGCATGGTCCCGGCAACCAACGCTTTCGCAGTGAAGGCCGGCACACGCTTTACTCCCGAGCTCTTCAACAAAGTCTGGGAGCTGCACAACCAATGGACGCAAGCCTTCTTCGCCGAACTGGACCGTATCGGCGATGCTGGCCGCTTTGACCGCAGCAAGGCGCCGGTAATTATGGAGCTATTGAAGCGGCAATTGTTGTCGCCCCGCTACATCCAGCACAGCGCCCGTGTGCTGTTCCGGGTGGCGCAGGCGGATGAGCGACTGCGCGCGCAAATCCTGGAGGCGCTGTTCGACCTTTCCCGCGAGGAAGTCGTCCAGCGGGTGCAAGCTGGCTACATGGACCCAGCCGCTCTCGCAGCACACGACTACGTCTTCGACATTTTTGCCCGGGCTTAAGAGGCGCGGAAAAAGCAGATTATGCCGCGTTTTGAAGGGGCGCAGCTTTAGCTGCGCCGTTACCAGTCCTTTACTTTTATTATCCCGAACGGGCTTCAGCCCGCGAGGGATCCGCTTTCCCGACTTTTTCGGTGACCTCTTAAGACCCGCCGGCGCGGTAATCCGTCGGTACATAGAAGGACTAGCGATTGTGACCGGCGTCACAGCCAGAGCGATAATCTCGCGTTAACATGACGCCGGTTGTCCCGCCAGCGCCCGGCGGAATTTTGCTGTCAGTATCCTCCGACTCTAGTTGCAGCAACGTTTTTATTCCCGACGGCGCGATTTTCCAGCCGTGGCGAGGTCCGAAAAATGTTCCATCAAATACTGACCCCAACGGGGAGCTTGTGGTCTACCATTCTGCTGGCCCTGGTACCGCTGGCTAGCCTGCTTTTCATGCTTGCCGTGCTGCGCATTACTGCATGGCTGGCCACCATTATCGGTGGCGTAATCACCGTTGCCGTCGGCGTGCTGGCGTGGCACGCTCCCGTTAACCTCGCCCTCAAGGCCTATCTTTATGGCGCGTTGCAGGGTGGCTGGATTATCAACTGGATCACGTTCTGGGGCTTGATCATCTTCAATACCCTGGTGCTCACCGGCGATTTCGAAAAATTTAAGGAATGGATGGTGAAGCAGGCCACGTTGGACGTGCGCATCCAGACCATCATGCTGGCGTGGGCGTTTGGTGCGCTGCTGGAAGGTCTGGTCGGCTTCGGCTATCCCTGGGCGGTAGTGGTGCCCATCCTGGTTGGTTTGGGCATTGTAGACCTGGAAGCCATTCGCGTAGCCGCGCTCGCCAATAATGCGCCGGTCTCCTACGGCGCTTTGGGCTCGCCTATCCTGGCCCTGGCCGCAGTCACCGGCTTGCCTTTGCTCTCGCTCTCCGCCTCGGTCGGCGATATCGTTGCGATCCTTGCGCTGCTGCCTCCGTTTGTGCTGATTTTCCTGGTCAGCGGCTGGGAGGGACTGGTAGAAGCCTGGCCTCTAGCCCTTGTCGGCTCGTTGTCTTACATCTTGGGTCAGTGGCCGGTCTCTCATTATCTAGGGCCGTATTTGCCCGACATCAGCGGTGCGCTGGTATCGTTCTGGATCCTCTACCTATTCGTGAAAGTCTGGCACCCAAAGAACATTCGCGCCTACGGCGGCAAGATTATTTCCGCAGCGGAGGAAGCTAAAGAGGAGGCCAAGGGAGCGGGGATCAGTGCTTTCCGGGCGTGGCTGCCCTTCCTGGTACTGTTGGTCGTGGTGGTGATCTGGACCGGGCCTTGGTCCAGTCTGGGGAAAGTTAGCTGGTACACGGCAAAAGCTACCGCTATCTCCTCGGTAACGGGCAAGCCGCTGGCATCGGTCTTTAGCTTCACTCCCTGGAACGGCGGATCTGCGATCCTAGCTTCCTGGATCGTGATCGTACTGCTGCTCCGGCCCTCGGCGTCCATCATCAAGCAGGTGTTCGCCCGCACCTTGAAGCAGATGTGGGGAGCCATCCTAGTGGCCTTCTTCATCTTTGGTATCGCCTATACCTTTGTCTTCACTGGCATGGCGAACTCGCTGGCCTTCGGACTCTCAAAGTTCGGCTGGGTGTTTGTGGTCTTCGCTCCCATCCTGGGCTGGATCGGCGTGGCCCTGTCGGGCAGCAACACCTCGACCAACGCGATGTTCGGCCCCATTCAGGCGGTCGCCGGCAAATTGCTGGGCCTACCCGTATTACTGGCTCCTTCGCTCAACTCGGTCGGGGCGGAGATTGGCAAACCTATCGCCCCGCAGACCGCCGCCGTCGGCGTCTCCACCAGCAAGTTCGTACGTAGCGAAGGCGCGGTGATTCGCCATAACATGGCATGGACGTTGGTCTTCCTTGCCTATTTGATTGGCATCGGCTTGCTGTATTACTTCGTGTTGCCACATGCCATGATGCAGTGAATTGGCAGCTTCTGCCATCCTCGCTGGCCGGTTGAGGGCTTATTCTTGAGGATTGTTCAGTTCTTCCTTTTGGGGGCGCAGTCGGACAGATAGTGACTGCGTCCCCCAATTTTCCGTTTGATGTTTCTTGCCACTACGTCTTGCCAACGTCTTGCCACGAAGGCATCCCCTGCGACGACGTCCGGGTGTACAATCCACTTGTCGCTCACCCTCGGGTAATCACAATCCCGTGTGACGAGACCCATCAGGTTCCGGGTTTGTATCCTTGGATTGGGAGAGCAATCAGGCGGTATCCCCGCAAGGGGAACTGCACTGGAGGACATTGTGAGCATTACCACCGGCGACTTCCGCGCCAAAATCACTGCTACTACCCTGCTCGAAAAGAAACAACGTCACGAGATCATCACTTGCCTGACCGCCTATGACTATCCCAGCGCGCGCCTGGAGGACGAAGCCGGCATCGACATGATTCTGGTGGGCGATTCGCTCGCCCAGGTCATGCTGGGCTACGAGAACACCCTGCCCGTCACCATGCAGGAGATGCTGCATCACACGCGCGCCGTGCGCCGCGGCGTGAAGCACGCCTTCCTGGTAGCCGACATGCCGTTCGCCTCCTACCACCTCAGCCAGCGGGAATCGCTGCGCAACGCCGCGCGCTTTATCAAAGAAGCGGGCGCGGAAGCGGTCAAAATCGAAGGCGGCGAGAAGCGCGCCCGGTTGATTGAGCGCCTGGTCAACGCCGAGATTCCCGTGGTCGGCCACATCGGGCTGATGCCGCAGTCCGTGCACGCCATGGGTGGCTACAAGGTGCAAGGCAAAACACTGCCAGCAGTCGAACAACTGATGCAGGATGCGCTCGCCCTGGAGCGCGCCGGAGCTTGCGTCGTCGTGCTGGAAGGCATCCCCCGCGAAGTAGCGGCGATGATCACGCACCAACTGGAGGTCCCGACCATCGGCATCGGCGCCGGTCCCGAGTGCGATGGCCAGGTGCTCGTCTTCCATGATCTGCTGGGCCTAACGTTCTCTCCGCCGGCGAAATTCGTGCGCCGATACGCGGATGTAGGCGCTGTGATCAGCAACGCGCTGCACGCCTTCAAGGAAGATGTGAAGTCGGGAGCGTATCCCTCCGACGCTGAGTCCTATCACCTGCCGAAGGAGACGCAGGCCGCGCTCGATGCTATTCCACCCGAACAACCGCCCTTCGACTCCGCTCAGGGCAGGCTCCATCGGAGGCTGTTGGGGACCGCGGTTGCCGAACGCAAGCGGGCTGTGCGAGTGTAGAGTTGTTTCACAAGGGAAGCTTTGAGCAAGTCGGTGCCTTGAAGGGGACGTTTGGGCCGTCCATAATCGCTGTGGAATCGGTGCGGCTTCAGCCGCTGAGGTACTTCGTCCTGACTTAATCAGAACTTTCCAAGATGTGTCGTCCCGAGCGGAGCGTCCGCTGCGATTTTCCGGCCACGCCTTGCGACGGGCGGACGCGTATCGGGGTGCTCGGGCGGACCCGCAATCGGGGGACGTGCTTTCGATGCAGACAGGGATTTTGCGATTTCGATTAGCAAGAAAATTCCATCACCGTTCGGTCCTTCAACATCTGGAAAACGCTTTCCTGCTCGTGCTGGTTCTCAGCGCAGCGGTATTCTCGTTTGCGCAGACGCACCGGGCTGCTCCATGGAAGCGATACTGCCAGCCCAACGCCGGCTTCTGCTTTCACTATCCTGCTTCCTGGACGGTGCTGGGCGAGGTTTTCGCCGGCAATGGAGTTGTTATTGCGCCTCCGCAGAAAGAGGAGCGCGCACTGTGGGACAACATGACCCTGGCCCTGGTTGCGCCTGCGCCGCAGGGCGATGACCCGGGTCTGGGCTTGAATGGCATCATTGAGCAGGCCGCCGCCGGCATGCGCGCGGCCGGACAGAACTTCGTCTCCCTGCAACGCCAGGAGCGCACCGTGGACCACCAGCCCGCCCAGGTCCTGAAGGCGCAATATCACGACGAGGCGACCGGGCGCGACTGGATCGAGGAGGTGGTCTTCATCGAGGGTCCGCAAAATGAGATCTACTCGGTAGCGCTGAAGTGCGCGCCGCGAAATCTGCCGCGGCTGGAGCCGGTGCTCGCCGAGGTCCTGCGAAGCTGGAGGCTGCCCGAACCAGAAACGCCGCCGCAAGAGCTGCCGAAGCCGAGCAAGACGCCAGCACCTCAGCCAACACAACAACCTCGGTGAAACGAATCCCCACTATCGCGGAAATGAAGGCCGCTTGCCGCCAGGCGACGCGCAGCGGCCAGAGCCTCGGCTTTGTGCCGACCATGGGCGCCCTGCACGAGGGACACCTCTCGCTGGTGCGGGCTTCGAAGGCGCGCTGCAACCTCACCGCCGTTTCCATCTTCGTCAATCCCCTCCAGTTCGGTCCCGCAGAGGACCTAGACAAGTACCCCCGCATGTTGGAACGCGATGCGGCCCTATTGGAGGAGTTGGCTGTGGAGCTTCTCTTCATCCCTTCAGTCGAGGAGATGTATCCCGACGCCCAGACTGCGCCGCGTTCCGCCCGGTCGACAAAGTCGGAGGACCAGGATGGGGCACCCAAGCACCGGGAGGAAACCTACGTGCTCGTCGAGGGCTTGAGCAGCAAGCTCGACGGCGCATCCCGACCCACACATTTTCGGGGCGTCTCCACCGTAGTGACCAAGCTGTTTGAGATTGTCCGGCCGGATTGCGCTTTCTTCGGCCAGAAGGACGCGGCACAAGTTGCCGTGCTGCGCAAGATGGTCCGCGACCTCGATATGGATGTGGAGATCGTCGTCTGCCCGATCGTTCGCGAAAAAGACGGCCTGGCCATGAGCTCGCGCAATGTCTACCTAACGCCCGAGCAGCGTCAGCAGGCTCTGGTGCTGCAGCGCGCGCTGCTGCGCGTGCAATTGATGGCCGATCGCGGCGAGCGCGACGCCGCAAAGCTGGTTGAAATTGGCAGGCAGGTGATCGCCGAAGAACCTGCAGCGCGGCTGGATTATCTCTCCATCGTCGATCCCGACACCCTCGACCCGGTTGCCGATGTCACGCGCGGCGCTCTCGTGGCCGTCGCCGCGTACTTTGGCACCACTCGCCTGATCGACAATATCCTGCTGACGGCCACCTAGCCAGCCTGCTCCGTCAGCTTTGGCTAAATGCTGAGTGCTAAATGCTAATTGCCTGCTGCGAAGGGTTCGCGTCCCGCCTAGAGCTAACCTGGGACGCGCCTCTTCCACCCCGCGATCCAAGCTCCTCCGAGCAACATCACCACCGGGTAGCACTCCAGCGTATAGCGCGGTTCGGGGTTAGCGAGGGTGGCGAGCAACGCCGAGCGCAGCACGACAAACAACAGCATCATCCCGAGATAGCGCGGGCGCGGGCCGCGCACCAATCCCATCAGCGCGGCAAAAATGAGGAGCAGATTCAGCAAACCCCACACCGTGGCAAGGATTGACGATTCGGGGTCGCTGGCGAAGTCCCACCAGCGCGTGTCCAGCGGCAGCATTTCGGTGCGCGGGCGCAGCCACATGTCGGCGACGCGCAGAGTTGGAAGCCAGAGATAATAGCGCAGCGGGTCACGGTGGATGCGCTCATTGGCCAGCTCCATCAGCCGCGCGTTCAGCTCGGGATTGATCACCAGCGTCTTGTCATACTCCTGGAAGATGGCTTGCGTTTGCTGACGCTGCTCGCGGCTATCGAACGCGCGCGGCGGCAGCAGGCCAAGATCAACCTTGTTGCCCGGAACTTGCCAGTACACATCCTCGTTCGAGACGTAGTCGGCTGACCAGGTTCGTGCCCACTTATTGAAACCGTCCGGGACAAACTCGTTGGGATCGCTGGCCGACTGCGGCGCCAGCGGCATGAAGCGGTGAAAGTCGCGCCAGTTGCGGAGCGTCCATGGAACCAGCGGCGCCAGCGAGATCGCCAGCACCAGCGCTCCTGCCCAGAAAAGGCGCCAGCGTTCCAGTGGCCTACGCCACATGCGCCACAGCAAATAGAGGCCAACGGCGATCAGCAGTACGCCGCCGTCGGGCCGCAACAGAATGCCGCAGGCCACGGCCACACTACACCATGTCCACGCCGGCCAGGCGGGGTGCCCCACACATTCGTGGTTTTCGAATGTGTGGGGGTCGGCCGACGCGTTGAAACCCGCGGCTGCCGCATCCAGCGCCATCGCGACGAAGAAGATGCTCAGCGTCTCGGCCAGCGGCGCGGCGGTGTAGTTGGCAGTGAAGGGACACAGCGCCGCCAGCAGAAAAGCAAAGCGCGCCGCACGCGCGCTGACGGTCCGCAACGCCAGGTCGGCGATGAAGAAGCAACTCGCCACATCAATGACGATCTGCACCAGCAGCACGGCATGGTAGTGCTCGCGCCCGAACAGCAGGAAACAGGCGGCGAGAAACGCGGGATAACCGGGCAGGCGAATCCACGTCGGCCGCACTCCATAGGTGTGGCTCAGGCCGTAAATGCCGTGCTCCAGCCAGTTCTTGGCAATGTCGCCGTAGATCAGCGAATCGCCGGTAACGAGCGGGAATAAGAAGTAGAAGAGCAGCCGCAGCGCAAAAGCTGCCAGCGTCAACCAGAAGAAATATCTCCGCGACTCCAGCAGCATGTGCCAGAAAGTTCGCTGCACCTCAGGCGCCGATTTGGTCGCTGATGCGCACACCTGGCGAATATAGCACTCGGATGCCCCACCAGCCGCTTGGATACTGGCAGGGGCGAAGCGAAGAACGAACAGCGAACAGCGGCTTTCAGATCGATTGCACCGGAATGGCCAGTAGGTCCTCGGCCAGCCCGACTTCCTTTTGCACAAAGGGCTCGGCGTACTGCACGCCGGCGAGCAGGCCGTAATAGCCGGCCATGGCCGCGATGCGCTCGCGAATCTCCGCCTGGCGCGGGAACAGGTCGCTGCCCGCGGCCTGGTCCTCATACTGCGAGCGGTAGGCCATCAGCGCGGCGAAACGCGCCTCAAATTGCGCGGAGATGTCCACCACGAATGTCGGCCGGACATCCGCATAAAGGCTGGCGTAGATAATCTTGAATGGACGATGCGGCGGCGCGCCAAGATCGAGCTTGGTAAGGCCGGCCAGAAAAGCCGCCTCGTAACCCAGCAGCGAAGCTGTAGCATGATCGGGATGGCGCGCCTGCCAGTACGGCAGCACCAGCACGCGCGGACGAAGCTGGCGAATCACTCGCGCGACTTTCAGCCGGTTATCGTAGGTATTTTCGACGCGGCCATCGGGAATGTCGAGCGCCTGCCGCCAGCCTGCCTTCAGGATGCGCGCCGCCTCATTGGCTTCGCGGGCACGCTCTTCGGCGCTGCCGCGCGTGCCCATCTCACCCTGCGTCAGGTCGAGAATGGCGGTGCGATGGCCGCGCTCGGCCATCTTCAGCAGGGTGCCGCCGCAGGTCTGCTCCACATCGTCGCGATGCGCGGCCACGGCGAGAATGTCGGCCTGGAAATCCCGAGCCATCACCGCGCGCTACTTGCCAAATGCGGCCAGCGCTGATTTCTCGTCGTCATAGACATCGAAGACGGTATAGAGCTTGGTGATCTGCAGCAAGTCATGGACCTTCTTGGTCAACTTCAGCAGCTTCAACTCGCCGCCCTGGTTGCGCACCGAGGTAAAAGCGCTGACCAGTTCGCCCACGCCGGAACTGTCAATGTAGTTGACCTCGGCCAGGTTCACCAGGATTTTCTTCTGTCCTTTGGCCAGCAAGTCTTTCACGCTGTCGCGCAACACGGAGCTGCCTTCCCCAAACTTGATCTGTCCGTTGATATCAAGGATGGTGACGTCATTTGCTTGCCGGGAACTGATTTTCATGCCCACGAAGGATCCTCCTATCGTCCAATCGATGCTGCCTGGAATTCCCTTCCCTTTTTACACTGGTCACCGTCCTTATGTCAGCGACATTCGTTAAGTCGAATCCGGCAGCTTATTTTGAACTGGCAACAAGGACCTCGCCGCGCCGCAGGCGGTTACTAATTGCTAACAGCTAATTGCTAGCTGCTAAAAGGCGGCAGGCCTGCCGCGGGCTGGTGGGAAGCACGGCATAAAGGCCCACAGGGGTCGCCGGGCTTACGTCCCTCGCGTATGCCGTGAATCCGATAAAGCTTGTTCTCATGTAAGCATGGGCAGCACGGACCATGGGACGCCAATCACCCATCGCTCCCACTCCCACGACTCTTCCGTCAGCAACTACCACAATGTAGGAGGGCGGTCCGTGACGCTTCAAGTCCCACGCCCAACCAGTGATGCGAAGACCACTCCCGTCACCCGACCCGACCGACGTAACGCTTTGTACCACAGCCCGGCATTGCCCTTGCGCCGCCACGCGCGTCCATGCATCAATCGGCGTTCCCAGCTTTGGCCGATTGTCCTCGGCAAAGATCGACAGGCGATGCTCTCGCATGTAGGATACGACGTCGCGAACATTTTCAGGAAGATAGAATGCACGTGCGATCTGCTCCTGGTCATACACGCCGCTGAGGAGCGCGGCCGCCGCCGCACGTTGCTGGAAGGCGTGTTCCCGCGCATCACGCAAAGGAAAGCGCACCAGATCGGCGCCTCGCAGCAACATACAAACCAGCAGCACCTGCATCGCGGGCAATGCCAGGCGCTTCGAGGAGCCGACGGCAGCGGCCATCAGCAAACATCCCAGGCACCACCAGAACAGCAGCGCAACCGTCTGGTAGCGCGGGGCAAAGGCTTGACTATCGCCCGAAGCCAGCCGGCCCACCGCGGTTAGAAATGCCGTGCCCAGACAGAACAGCAAGAGCAGTCGAAGCTGCAGCGTAAAGCCCTGCGAAACTTCTTCTGTGCGGCGATATCGCAGCAGAAACCAGACCGCAAGGCCCAGGCCGGCGGCTCCGGCGCACAACGCGATCTGCAGGTTGTGGTGCGTCCAACTGCTGCCGTAGCCCCAACTGCTGCCGAAATAGGAGGCCATGTAGGCCAGTATTTTAAGAGGCGAATGCAGTGAGACCACCGGATTGGAGTTTTGCAAGGGGCGGCTGTAACCGCGGAAATACAGCGCGGTGGTGACCACGGCTGTTGTCGCGAAGGTGACTGCAACCCAATTTCGCAGGCGCAGCCGCAGCGCGGCCATAGCCAGCAAGGGCGCCAGCAGGAGGCCGTTCGCCAGCGAGCACATGCCAGCCAGGGCCGCGATCAGCGAAAGGAGAATGCATTTCCACCCACCGCTCTGCGATTGCCGCGAGCGGGTCCAGTAGAGCAACAGCCCAACAAACGATAGCGCAGCAAACAGTCCCGGCAGCACAAAGCAGAGTTGAAAGCCCCACGTCAGGTTCTCCCACTGCGTGGGACTAAACAGGCAAAACGCCGCCAGGCCGGTCGCGGTCCGCCAAAGCGCTCCCTGCCAGCCGCCCAGCCATCTCATGCTCCAACTCAACAGTGCAAGCAGCAGCAACTGCGTGGTGAATATGGCGGCCAGCAAGAGCTTCTGGGTGGCGGCGAATAGCCGCAGGTCAAGCCCCAGAAACAGCTTGGGTATAAGCAAACGATGCTCGTTGTGCTGCTGCCAGAGCCAACTCGGGGAAAAGGGATCTCTCCCTTGCGCGGCGGAGAAGATTTGCGTCCACCCGTCCGACCAGGGCAGGCTGGTGTAGCAAATTACCACCATGTACAGTGCGATTCCGATGGTGACGATGCCGCCCAGCAGAATGAGCCAGGATAAAGCCGAGTGGAGGAGCTGAGGTGTTCCCCGTTCGTGCCCGCCGGAAGGAGGCAGCCGGTCGCCGCTGTGGGTCAACACAAGCTTGTGCTTCAAGACGCTATCATAGCGGCTTTGGCCGTGATCGCGCCGATGCACCACAGCAGCGCATCTTCCACATGCTCGCGCAGGAAGTGGCTGGTGAAGATCTTTGTGAGCGATATGCCTTCCGTCAGTCGCGCCGTCAGCTCCGTGAGCAATCCCTGATAGCGCTCGGGCATGTGCAGCCGGGTAGCCCGCACCAAATCATCAAAAACCAGCAGGCACTCCAGCACCACGCCGTCCGGGTCCGCGTCCTGCGAGTTCACCAGGTGCAGGGCTTGGGCCACGTCGCAGAAGGTCTCCATGTCCTGGGGGGCCGGGCCCAACTTCGTCAGGTCATCGTCCAGCGCCAATCCCTTCGCCCCCAGCTCCGGACGCGTGAAGAACACGAGACGCCCGCCGGCGACCAGCGGCCGCTCATTTTCCCCGCCCACTGCGAGCAAGGTATAGAACTCGGGACCGTCGTGTCCCGCGTCCACGCGAAATCCCACCAGCATCAACTCCTCGGGATGCTGCGTCGGCCGCCGGGGAAGGATCGGCAATTCGGACATGGAGAGATAGTACAGCGGTGAGTGCGCAGAGGCCAGTGATCGGTTGCCAGGTATGATCAAAGCTCTACGTTGCTCTGGCGTTGCCGGTACAACCGCATCAATGAGAAGTTGCTCCCCATTGTAGTATTCGAAGCGGGAACAACAACGCCAGACAGTGCTTCGGGCGCTTGGACATGGAGAACCACCACAACTCGGACGCCGCGCGGGCGAGGCTTGCTCACGTTGGCCCCACCGTTCCGGCGGTTGCATCTGGCGAGCCGCCTTCCGCCTCCGACGCTGGCTATCGCATCATCATCCCCACGCGCCGCAGCCCCAACGTCGCCCAGGCGGTGCTGCTCGGTAGTGCGTTGGCGCAACTTGGCTTGGCCCTGGCGATCACCATCTATTTGGCTCGCGTGCTGTCGCCAGTGGCCTTCGGATTCTTCGCCCTGATCGGCACGATCTTCATCCTGGCGCGTAAATTTCTCGATCTCGGCCTGGGCAGCGTGGCCGCGCGCGAGGTCGCCGCCGACGCCCAGCGCGAGCGCCCCATCCTGGAAGGCCTGATGGCCTGTCGCCGCGCAGCCGGCCTCTTTCTGATGCTGGCGCTGTTCGTCTTCGCCTTCACGCAAAAATCAGCGACCGAGCGCGGAGTGCTGTTGGCTGTAGGCATCGTCCTGCTGTTCACAGAACCGGCTGCGCTCGACCCGGTCTTCCAGGTGCGCCAGGCACAAGGGGGCCCGGCATTGCTGAACGCCGTCGGTGGCTTGCTGGTGCTGGGTGGCAGCCTGATCTTCAAGCGCCTCTCGATGCCGGATATGGCCTTCGCCTGGCTGCTGGTCCTGCGGGAAGCGCTCATCCTGCTGTTCACGAAAATACTCGCCGAGCGTCTGCTTGGCTACCATCCCCGGCCGGGTTTTCGCGGGCGTGCACTGCGCTCGTTTGTGGCGCCGGCGCTCATCTTCGGTCTCGCCAGCCTCGTCTACACCATCTACTTCCATGGCGACGTTTTCTTTGTCAACGCGCTGCGCGGCCCAGCGGAACTGGGCGCCTACGCCGCCGCTTTTCGCCCCATCAATCCGCTGCTGTTGCTGCCGTGGCTCATGATGGTGCCCATGGTGCCGGTGCTCACCGTGGTTGCCCGGCAAGATCGCCAGCGGTTCGTGCGCCAGGTGCGAGGCGCCTGCCGCCTGGCGCTCGGCCTCGGAGCCTGTGGGCTGGTCGCGGGAACGCTACTGGCGCCGGATCTGGTGCAACTGCTCTATCGTGGGCGTTATCTGATAGGACCGCTCTCCACGGTCGCGGCCTTCCGCTGGCTCGCCGTCGCACTTGGCGAGGTGTGCGTCACTACCGTCTTGACCGCATCCCTGCTCGCCGACCACAAGGAAAAATCGCTCCTGGCAATCGGCACCTCCGCCTTACTGCTGAACGCTGTTCTGAATCTGCTGTTGCTGCGGCGCTACAACTTCACCGCCGCCGGCTTCGCCACCGCAGCTTCCGAACTGCTGTTCCTCATCTGCGCCTTGCTTGCATTTCGATTTGTGACGCACCACAGCGCGCTGACCTGGGACACGCTGCCCTATCTGCTGCCGGCAGCCGCCATGGGCGCGATGCTGTATTTCGCAGTGCTGCGCTCCACCACAGGCGGGGCCGCGCTACACGTCGTCTGCGGAATTATGTTGGGAGCCCTGTCGGTCGCCGCCATCCTGGCCTCGCCTGGCGCGCGCCAGTTCCGCAAAGAAATGGCCGGTCTCTCCCCCGTTGCGCCAACCACAGGCACCCACGAACCCACTGCGACGGAAGCCCCGATGTAAGTGGCAATCATGTTCACCGGGCTGAAGCCCGCTGCTTCCACCGGACCGCACTATTGTCCTTGCAGCAATGATTCCACCTTCTTCTGCAATGTCTGCATGTCTGCCGCCCCGACGTATTTGGCGGCGATGCGCCCATCCCTGCCTATCAAGAAAGTCACCGGCAGTCCCAGAATTCCCCCGTACGATTCGGCCACCTTTACCGTACCTATTGCCACCGGGTAGTTCATCTTGAATTGCTGGTAGAACTCGCGCACCGGCTTGGGATCGTCGTCCATGGAGATACCGATCACCTGCAGCCCCTGCGGTCCGTACTGCTTCTGGTAATCAACAAACTGCGGAATCTCCGCGCGGCAGGGCGTGCACCACGTTGCCCAGAAGTCGAGCAGCACTACCTTGCCGCGATAGCTGGCCAGGTCGAGCGACTGCCCGGCCAGGTCCTGCAGAGTAAAGCCGGCGGCCATGGAATCTACCACTCCGGGCCGCCCGCCGTTGGCGTGCGGCTTATGCCGCACCGCCTCATATACCACCACCGCCAGCGCGATGGCCACAACCAGCAGAACAATTCGTCTCATTAGGTTTTATTGACCTTTGATGGTGGGGTAGCCTTTGTAAACCCAGTCCACACCCAAGTTGTTTGCGATATACAACACCTTCACGTTGGTGAATCCCATGGTGTGCAGCTCCTGGTAGGCAGGGCGCACGTTGGGACAATGGTTCCAGGGGCAGCAACCGCAATACAACACGATGAGCTTGTTGTGCGGTAGCGACTTCACCCGCTGGCGCAATCGCTGCCGTCCCTCCGGCTCGGCACCTGGCCCGATGTATTCCGCTCCCGGAATGTGGGCCTGCATATAAAGAACCATGGGACCGACACTCAGCACCAGAGGCTTCTCGCCTTTGGGGGACTGTATCAGCTTCAGCAGTTCGTCCGGATTGATCAGTTGCGGGCTGCCGGGCGCCAGCTCCATGCTGGGCGACTGCGCCCACTGCGTCTGTGCCGTCGCCACGAACAGCCCAAGCGTAAAAATAAGAGATAAGAAAATTCGCATTACGGCTCCTTAGTGAGGATAACAATTAGCAATTAGATTAGGGACCCTCTGATTAAGTCCGTTCTTTGAAGGGGACGGCCTTTAGGCCGTCCGTGAATGCTGCAAAATCAACTCGGCTTTAGCCGCTGAGGACTTCCTTTTCACTTAATCAGAGTTTCCTTAGCAATTAGCAACTAGAAAACCTGTCGGAAGGCCGCCACCCGCTCGTGCACGCTCATCACGTGGCGCGGCAGGTCGAGCTGTGCTCCCTGCTCGAAGATGGGAATCACCCGGTCGAACTCCGGCCCCGAGTGCGATCCCGTCAGTACAATCCTGACGGGATGAAACAGTTCCTTGCCCTTCACGCCGGTCTTCGCCTTCACCTCATTCATGATCGCCTTGAAGCGCTCCGGCGTCATCGCCGTAGAGTCGCGCTCAACCTGGTTGGCAAACTCCGCCAGCACCTCCGCGGTCTTCGGCCATCCCAGCACCTCCACGTTCTCCGGCGAGTTCGCCGCCTCCGCGGCGTCATAGCGAAAGACCAGCCTGGCCCGCTCCGGCAACTGCTCCAGCTTATCGACCGAGGGCGCCAGCAAGGCCACCACTTTGCCGAACCACGCGCGCGCGCGCGCGTCCGGATCGGCCGGCAGCAATCCGTCCCGAATAAAGTATCCCTCTGCCAGCCGCTCGATCCGTTCCGGCGAGCCCGGGGTCCCTGAAGCCGCGGTGGGCTGGAGATTTTGCTTAATGTACTGCCGGTTCAGCCAGTACAGCTTCTCCATGTCGAAGACTGCTGCCGAAGGCGTCACTCGCTTCAGCGAAAACTCCCGCTTCAACTCCTCGGGCGAAAAGATCTCGCGTGTGCCGCCCTTCGGCGCCCAGCCCAGAAGCGCAAGGTAGTTCATCAGCGCTTCGGGCAGCAGGCCCATCTCGCGAAAGTTGGCCACGGAGGTCGCGCCGTGCCGCTTCGAAAGCCGCTCGCGATCGCTGCCCAGAATCGTCGACAGGTGCGCGAACTCCGGCGTCGGCCAGCCCAGCGCCTCATATAGCGCCACCTGCTTGGGGGTGTTCGAGAGATGATCGTCACCGCGAATTACATGGGTGATCTCCATCAGCCCGTCATCCACCACCACCACGTAGTTGTACACCGGAATGCCGCTGGAGCGCAGAATGATGGGATCGCTCACCGCCTCGTTGGAAAATTCGACGGCGCCGTGCACCATGTCATGGAAGCGGATGGGGTGGCCGGGAATGCGCAGGCGAATCGCCGCCGCTTCGCCCGCCGCGCGCCGCCGCTGCGCCTCCTCCAGATCCAACGCGCGGCATTTGTCGGTATAAACCGGCGGCAACTGCTGCGCCAGCTTCTCCGCACGATCGCGCTCCAACTCCTCTTGCGAGCAGAAACACAGATACGCCTTGCCCTCACGCAGCAGCCGCTCGGCATGTTCGCGATAAATTTCCAGCCGGTCGCTCTGCCGATAGGGCCCATGCGGCCCACCCACGTCCGGCCCCTCGTCCCAATCGAGACCCAGCCACTTCAGATCGTCCAGTAGTTGCTTCTCGAAGCGCGCCTCGCTGCGCTCCACGTCGGTGTCTTCGATGCGCAACACCATTACTCCGCCTGCCTGCCGCGCAAACAGCCAGTTGAACAGCGCCGTGCGCGCGTTGCCTACGTGCAACTGCCCCGTCGGCGACGGCGCAAAGCGCACCCGAACTTTAGAAGAAGGGATCATCCTTTGATGTTAGCAAGAGTTTAGACGCCAACCTGGGCGTAAAATCCCACCGGAGTGAGAATCTCACGCCTGAGCCAAAATTTGTAGGAGTAGAACTCTACCTTGACGACCTGGAGCGCGTCCGGCGCTTCTACACCGGCGTACTCGGCCTGAAGATTTCCGGCGAACAGCCCGGCCACCACGTCAAGTTCGACAGCGCCAACGGATTCATCTGTTGTGAGCGCAAAGGGGCCGAGTCCTATCCCTCACGCGACACGGCCGTGCTCTTCTTCGAAGTCGACGATCTTGCTGCATCCGTCAGCGCTCTGGGACGCGAGCGCTTCCTGCAGATCGAACCCGCCTGGGCGGTGCTGCACGATCCCGCAGCCCACAACATCCTGCTCCTTCAGAAAAGCCACTAGCGGGTGGAAATTTTTTCGGCTGCCCCACTCATTCCTGCTTCTGCAATGAGTGGCAACTCCTCCCGCCCTCACTTCCGCCGCGCCGACAGAATGCCCAGAATCTCCCGCAAACCTTGCCGCACTTTCTTAAGTTCTGCAGCCGAATTCTGCCGGGGGAATGGAAGCTCTGATTGCCGCCGCGTCGGCCGCGCCTCCTCCTTCAACTGCTGGCGCGCGCCGGCGATCGTGAAACCCTCTTCGTACAGCAGCTTCTTGATGCGCAGCACGTTTTCTACGTCGCGCTGGCGATACATGCGCTGCCCGGTGCTGCTCTTTGCCGGCTTGAGCTGCGCAAACTCCGTCTCCCAAAAGCGCAGCACATACGCCGGCAGGTGACAGAGCCGCGCCACCTCGCCAATGCGGAAGTACAGCTTGTCCGGGATCACCGGCTCTGCGCCGGCGTTCTTTTTGCGGCGTGTCTTCTTCTCAGCCATGCTAAGCAGTTTCGAGTTGCAAGTTTTCCGTTTCAAACATACGGACTGCTTAGAATACGCGGTCTGAGCACTTGTAACACGAAGTTAACGGACGAACAACCCAGGTATTCACCCGGCGGTTGACGGCTATAGCTGACGGCTGACGGCTGATAGCTGAAGCCGTGCGCAGAGCCTGTCCTGAGCTTGCCCAAGGGTCTCGCCTTTTCGAGATCCGGACGGGTGACGCATCCCCATCCCCAATACATCTTCCGAAACGTACAACTCCGGGACGCGCAATGGAATCTTAATTGTCTTGTTTTTCGTTTTCTATTTTCTTGTTTTTTCGTCTTTCCAGCCAAGGCCGAAAACCGGAGCCCCGGTCATGAGACTTTTCCCAGCCATTGGTGCGGACAAAGCTCGGGCGAGAAGTTGGCGTCCCAGGGATGGTGTCGCAATTATGTTTATCTTACGTCGTGCTGCCTATGTGCTCATTACGTTCTTTCTTTTGGCCGCCCTTGGTTGCGGCGGAGGTTCTTCGAATGTCAACGGTAACGGTGGAGGAGGAACGCCACCGCCACCGCCGCCGCCAGCGCCGGCCGCCCCAACCGTGACCAGCTTCGCTGTCACGCCCGCCATTATTGCTCCCGGCGAGTTTGTGAATTTTTCCTGGGCGACAGCCCACGCCACCGCGTTCATGGTGACACCCAACATCATTCAGGAGCCCGACGAGCAGACCCTGCCCTTGAACGACACCGCTTATTCGTACAACACAAACGGCCTGCCCCAGGCGGGCGGGACCTCGTGTACCACAGCTCAAAACGGTACAAGTACGTGCACATTTCAGGCGACTGCCAGCACCACGAAGACGCAATCGAAACCCATGTCGGCCACGGTGACCCTCGTTCCTGTCACCCTGACTGCATCTCCCATGATCGTCCAGGCGGGACAAAGCGTCACCCTGACCTATGGTGGACCAAACAACGGCAGCACCTGGTTCCTGGTCACTGTGGGCAATAACACGCCCACCACCTTGCCTGCGCCTCCGTGCACCGGCAATACCTGTGCAGGCACCTACACCACCGGCCCGCTCTCCGCTAATACAACGTTTCAAGTCTATGCGAGCGGCAACGCCGGCGGACAAGCCTATTCGCCGCAGGTGCAGATCACTGTCAACGGCGCCACCACCATAACCCTAATGGCCAACCCGACCAACCTCCCGCCGGGCGGCGGCCAAACCGTCCTGACCTGGGCCTCGACGAATGCCATCTCCGTCTCCATCACCTGTTCCCCATCGTCTTGCAATCCGGTGATCCCACCGGGGCAACCGCCGAACGGCACTGCCAGCCAGACTGTACAGCAGACGACAACCTATACGGCAACGGCTACCCCGAATACGCCCGGAGCTCCACCGGTGGTGGCCACGGCCACCGTGACCGTCCCCACCGGGAACCTCACCAGCATCAATCACATCATCTTTATGCTGCAGGAGAACCGCGCCTTCGATAACTACTTCGGCGTGCTGGCGAACTACCGCGTCAATATTGACCACATTCCCGGCGCCCAGATGAGCGACGTGAATGATCTGCACAATCTGCCGCCGGGTTACCAGATTCAAAATCCGGAAGGACAGAGTTTTGGCCCGTTCCATGCCCGCACCGAGTGCATTGAGGGTCTCTCGCCTGCCTGGAACGAGACCCATTACGACATGGACCTGGTGGGCAACGACTGGCTGAACCTGACCCCCAGCTCGCAATACCTGATGGACCGTTTTCTGCTGACGACCAGGTCGGTGCCGGCCCAGTATGATCCCACGCAGACTCGTCCTTTGGGCTACTACGATCAGACGGACTTGCCCTATTACTACGAACTGGCGGCACAGTTCGCTACCGATGACGCCTGGTATTCACCTCTTCCTGCCAACACAGTTCCGAACCGCATGTATCTGTTCGCGGCAACTTCGTACGGGCACGGCTATCCGCCTACCAACCAGAATGATCCTGCCTGGCAGCGGCCAACCATCTTCCGCGCCCTGCAGGCCGCCGGCATCACCTGGCGCTACTATTACCAGGACAACAGCATCTTCCTGGCCCAATGGGCCGACTGGAACGATCCCGCCATCCAGGCCAACGTGCGCAACATCCAGGAGTACTACAACATTCTCGCCAGTCCCAACGCCGATCAGCAGTTGCCCCAGGTTGTATTCATTGAACGCGCCAGTGCGACCGGATACGATGAGCATCCGGGCAGCAATATCCAAACCGGCGCGGTACGGGTGGAGAATGCCATCAATGCCTTAATGAACAGCACCGCCTGGCCGGATTCCGTCTTCATCCTCACCTACGACGAAGGCGGCGGATTGTTCGATCACGTGGGGCCCGTTCTGGTGACGCCGCCCGACAACGTGCTGCCTAACGACCTGGGCAACTACACCCCCGGCCTCTTCAATGTGACAGGGTTCCGCGTGCCCGTGATCGTGGTTTCGCCGTGGGTGAAGCCGCAGTACGTTTCGCACTTGGCCACCGACTACACCGCCATCCTGAAGTTGATTGAGGAGCGCTTCAACATACCGGCGCTGACGCAGCGCGATGCGACTACGGGCGACATGAACGATGCCACCAACGGATTCTTCGATTTCAGCTCGCCGCACTTGCTGCAGCCGCCACCCTTGCCCACTCAGCCCACCAATGGAGTGTGCGACTACCATCTCGAAAGTTCGCCGCAGTGACGAGGAGGAGTTTTGCCGAGTGTTCGCCGGATCAGGGCGAGAGAGGCGACCCTCACGGCCTGGGAAGGGCGAAGCAAGGCTTGACTGATGGCCAGCAAAACGAGCGCGGAGCAAAAAGCAGTCAGAACGGAAAGGGCCTCCGCACAACAGCGCCTGCGGAGGCCCGAAGTTGAAACAAAATACTAGCGAGGCGCGGGGCCTCGCGTGACGGCTTATCTCTTCTTCTTCTTGGCAGCCTTCTTGGCGGGCTTCTTCGTTGCCATAGGATATTTCCTCCTTTATGGAACCTTCCCTTGAAGGTTGTTTAGGTTCGGATCCCTAATCTCTCTCGCCCAAGATATTGCATGGGCAATTTGATTACACAATATATTGCGGTTACCAAAAGTAAAAGTCAACGAAAAAGTGTAAAAAATTGTTGCAGTCAAACTCCGTTTCGTGTTTAGCGGTCCCGCTTCCCGCTATTTCCGCTGTTGCCCGCCCGACTCCGGCTTCCCCCGCAAGACGAACTCCCGTTTTGCGTTTTCGCCATCCCGTATAATCCCGCTAAGCTCCGTAACCACGCTGATTACTTCGATGCTCACGCCCGACTATCGCACCTTCCTCCAGCTCAGCCGCGACGCCACACTCATTCCCGTCGTCCAGACCCTGAGTGCGGATTTGCTGACGCCCGTGGGCGCATTTCTCAGCATCGCCGCGCGGCAAAAGTACGCCTTTCTGCTGGAATCGGTCGAGGGTGGAGAGAAGATCGGGCGCTACACCTTCCTGGGCGCGCAGCCGCGAACCGTGATCACCGCCCGCGGAAACGAGGTAACCATTCGTGAAGCTTCGTCGCGCCGCACCGAGCACGGCGATGTGATCGAGTTGCTGCGCCGGCGACTGCGCCAGCACCGCCCCGCCCAAGTGCCGGGACTTCCGCCGTTTACCTCCGGAGGCGTGGGCTATTTCGCCTATGACATGGTGCGGCAATTCGAACGCTTGCCGGAGCGCACCAAGGACGACCTTAGCTTGCCGGACTGCGTTTTCGCCTTCTATGACCGGCTGCTCGCTTTCGACCATCTGCGCCACCAGGTCCACGTGATTGCCGCTGCCGACGTGCGGTCAGAATCCCCGCGCAAAGCCTACGACCGCGCCGTCGCCGATATCGGCGCACTCTCAGAGAAGCTGGCGCGCGGCTTGCACGGGCAACGCCTGCACGACTCGAACGCCGGCAAGCGAAAGCCTATTAAGGGACACAGCAGCACCTCGCATGACGATTTCCTGCGCAGCGTCCGGCGAGCCAAGGAATACATCGCCGCCGGCGACGTCTTCCAGGTGGTGCTTTCGCAGCGGCTCGACTTCAAACCGCCCGCCGAGCCGTTTCAGATCTACCGCGCCCTGCGCACTGTCAACCCTTCGCCCTACATGTTCTTCCTCCAGCTCGACGATCTGCATGTGCTGGGCGCCTCGCCCGAGATGCTGGTGCGCGTGAGCGGGCGAAGGCTGGACTACCGGCCCATCGCCGGCACGCGTCCGCGCGGCGCCGACGCCGTCGAAGACGAGCGCCTGATCGAAGAACTTCGCGCCGATGAAAAAGAGCGTGCCGAGCACGTGATGCTGGTCGATCTCGGTCGCAACGATTTGGGCCGCGTCAGCGAATACGGCAGCGTCAAGGTACGCGACCTGATGCACGTGGAGAAGTATTCGCACGTCATGCATCTGGTTTCTTCGCTGGAGGGCGAACTGCGCGGCTCGCTCGATGCCCTGGATGCGCTGGCGGCGTGCTTTCCCGCCGGTACGCTGAGCGGCGCGCCCAAAGTTCGCGCCATGGAGATCATCGAAGAGCTGGAGCCGGTGCGGCGCGGCGTCTATGGTGGTGCGGTCCTCTATGCCGATCACGCCGGCAATCTCGATTCCTGCATTGCCATCCGCACGATGGTCGTGCACGGCAAACGCGCGTACGTGCAGGCGGGGGCGGGAATCGTTGCTGACTCCAATCCGGAAAGCGAGTACCAGGAATGTATGAACAAGGCCAGTGCGCTGCTGCGAGCGTGTGAGCAGGCCGGCAAGTAGGAAGTTGTGCCCTGACCTACATGACGATGAGGATGAGGCAACTGTCATGGTCTTCGTTCTAGATAACTACGACTCTTTTACCTACAATCTCGTGCAATACATCGGCGAACTCGGCGCTGAGGTCGTGGTCCGCCGCAATGATCAAACCTCGCTCAAGGAAATCGACGCTCTTAATCCCAATCGCATCGTCATCTCGCCCGGCCCGTGCACGCCGCACGAAGCCGGCATCAGCATCGACGTCATCAAACATTTTGCCGGGCGGGTGCCGCTGCTGGGCGTTTGTCTTGGCCACCAGGCCATCGGCGAGGCCTTCGGCGGCAAGGTAGTTCGCGCTCCCAACCTGATGCACGGCAAGACTAGCGCGGTCGAGCACGACGGCAAGACCATCTTCCGCGGCATTCCATCTCCCATGACCGCCACGCGGTATCACTCGCTCATCGTCGAGGAAAAGAGTCTGCCGCGCGGGTTGGAGATTTCCGCCACCTGCCGCGACCGCGACGGCACCCGTGTCATCATGGGGCTGCGGCATCGCGAATTCGCCGTCGAGGGCGTGCAGTTCCATCCCGAGAGCGTGCTGACCGAGCAGGGGAAGCAGATGATCGAAAACTTCCTGAAGCAGTGAAAAGAAGTTCGAGTTTCAAGTTGCAAGAGCGTGTTTCAAAAACCCGTTTCCTGGTCCGACCAGCAGTCCTCTCAGGGGCTAAAGCCCCGGAATTTTGGGGTTGCATAACGGCCCGGCTGAAGCCGGGCCCCTTCAAAACCGATTTTTCAACCACGCTCTGGTTTTCAGCACGCGAAACTCGAAACTCGAAACTGGAACCATGACTGCCTGGCTCTCCATCATTCCCTTTTTCGCGCCCATTCTCATGCTGGTGCGCATCCTCATCGAGCAGCCGCCTCTGTGGCAGATCGGCTTGTGCGTCGCCATCATGCTGGCCACCATCTACGGGCTGCTGAACCTGTCTTCCCGCATCTACCGCATCGGCATCCTGATGTACGGCAAGCGCCCCACGCTGCCGGAGCTGCGCCGCTGGTTGAAGTACGCGGGGTAACCTGCGCAGCCGGCAAACTGCTTGTCCGCCGACCCTACAACTCCTACTTCGACGGCGCGGTGTAGTAGCCGGTGCGATAACGCGCCACTAGCTGCGAGGGATCGGAATAGTCCTTGGTGGCAGGATTGATCTTGATACTAATGCGACGAAAATCGGAATCGGAGAGCCGCTGGCTGGGGTAGTAAGCGATGAGATATTGTGTGCGCAACTCGTCGCTGATCTGGTGGAAGGCGGCGTCAAGTTGGGTCAGGCCGCTGGCGTAGAAGTATCTCCCTCCGGTATCGCGGGAGAGCTGGATGAGGGCGTGCTCGCCTCCAAGGTCGCGGCCGGCGTTGGCCTCAATGGGCACAATAATGATGCTGTAAATAATGACCTCTGCTTCCTGGGCCGCCTGGAGGGCTTGCTCGTAGGTAGTTTTGCTGATGGTGTCTCCGCCGTCGGTGATCACCACCATCACCTTGCGTCCGCGCCGGTCCATCAGCGCATCGGCGCCCAGGTACAAAGTGTCATACAAGGCCGTTGCCGCTCCCTCATGTACCCGGCCGATGCCGCGATCGATGACCCGCAGATTGGAGGTGAAGGGCGTCAGTTGATTGACGATCTCGCTGAACTCGAACAACGAGAGCGCATCAATGGGGCGCAAAATGTCATGCGCAAAGCGGCGCGCGGATTCCAGTTCCAGCTTCTGGTCGACGCGCGTGCTCAGGCTGGCATCAATCGCGACTACGATGGAAAGCGGCAACTCCGATTCACGATCAAACACCGCGATCTGCTGCGGCTCGCCGTCTTCGAAAACCTGGAAGTCGTTCTTCTTAAGAGACGCGACGGGAGCGCCGTTGGCATCGGTGACGGTGGTGAACACATTCACCAGCTTCACATTCACTTTGAATGTCGTGCTGGGTTGCTCGCCGGTGGCGGCCGGCTGCTGCTTTTCCTTGTCTGGAGGATGGGGAACGGCAGCCGGAGTTTGCGTCGTCTGGGCCGCCGGAGGGCGCGGCACGCTGCTCTGCTGACTTTGACACCACAAAGGAGTGGCCCAGAGCGCACACATCCACAGCCATGCCAACGCCAGGGCACGCAGCTTGGCGCTCACTTCACTGCACATAGGGATTCGAGGAAGCATCCGTTAAGGTAAACACCAGTCGCACTACTTTGACGTCAGCGGGCCAGCTCGGGGAATTTCCAGCGGGAATGGCTCGCCGTCTGCCCAGACCGCGCCATCTTCAAAATACTCCTTTTTCCAGATGGGGACCGTAGTCTTCAGCGTATCGATCAGCCAGCGGCATGCCTCGAAGGCGGCGGCGCGATGAGCGGCTGCAACCGCGATAAAGACGCTGCTTTCGCCAATCTGCAGCCGGCCCCGCCGATGCACCAGTCGCACGTCGCGAACCGCGAATCGCTGCAGCGCCTGCCGGGCAAGCTGTTCCATCTGGCCCAAGGCCATTCGCTCATAGGCGATGTAGTCCAGGTACAGCGTGCGCCGGCCGCGGGACTCGTTGCGCACAATGCCGTCGAAGATCGCAATGGCACCGTCTTCCGGCCGCTTGATCGCCGCCAGGACGGGCGCAGTCTGGATCGGCTCGGAAACGATTCGGGCATGTTCGGAGATCAGCGGCAAAGGAAGTTCGGCGGTTGGCCCTTCCCTTGGCGCTCCGCCGCTCACCGGCGGTAGCAGCGCCACCTCATCGTTGTCGCGCAGCTCAGTTGCGCCGTCCGCGTACTCGTAATTTACCGCCAGCGCAATCGCGCCGCGAAACTCACTCAGCTTAGGAATGCGTTGCTGAAGTTGGGCGAACAGATCGGACAGGCGCGATTTGTCGCCAAGCTGGACCAGTTCCTTGTCCCGCCCGGCAATCTCGCGCAGCATCCCCAAATAGAGCACCCGCACCTGCATGTAAGCAAGGATAACCCAAGCGGCGACAGGAGAAGGCCCTGGACGTCAGCCCAAAGCAATCCCGGCCCAGAGCGCATAGGGACGGGATACGCCGCTGTAGCTTTCCGAGGTTTAGCGCGTCTAATCGGCAGCGTGCATTACTATGCTCATTCCATTCCGCGCGTGGGGCGCGGAAGCGAGACGTAATCTGTAATGGTTCCCGGTCCTATTGAGGATTGCAAATTATAGTGACACGGCGTGTTGGCCAGATACCGGTCGCGTTTTCGAATTGCCATCACGAGCGTCCTGGTTTTGGGCGCGAGGGATCTGCGATTCGCCACTCGCCAGGAAAGCAGATCTTTCGCCGGCTGAAGTCCGCTCGTGATGACAATTTCGTGATTTTCGTCACTATATTCTGCAAAACTCAGTAGTTGCAAAAACTTTCCCCAGGAGACAGATCATTCCCATGACGCCCCAAAGGCATGCTGGTACGAAGTCCGCAATCACGGTGTTCCTGCTGGCCGTAGCTCTGGCCGCTCCCGCCTTCGCGCAATTGCCTCCGGTTAACACCGACGTGCATGCCGCGCCTGACTTTGGCGCGGGCGTTGTGTGGCTCGATCAGTCGGTGCCGCACCACATCGCCGGCTACCGCGGCAAGGTCGTGCTCATCGATTTCTGGGAGTACACGTGCATCAACTGCGTTCGCGATTTCACCGTGCTGAAGCGCTGGTACACGAAGTATCACCCGTACGGCTTCGATATCATCAGCGTGCATTACGGCGAGTTCAACATTGGCTTCGACGTGAACAACGTGCGCCAGGCGGCGGAGCGCTTCAAGCTGCCCTGGCCGGTCGTCGCCGACCAGAAAGGCGCCACCTGGAAGGCGTACGATTCGCAGGGCTGGCCCGAGCGCTATCTGATCAATCAGCAAGGCCAGATCGTGATGAACGTCTTCGGCGAGGGCAACAACCGGGTGATGGAGGAGAAGATTCGCGAGCTGTTGGCGACGGCGCATCCCGAGGTGTTGAAGATCCCGCTCGATCCTCCGGAGCAGACCTTTGGCCCGCAATGCGGCCAGGTGACAGCGGAGACCTACGTTGGCGAGGTGCATGGCCGGGGCGCGGTGGCCAATCTGGGCGACCACAAGAAGGGCGAGACGGTGGACTTTGTCGCGCCGCATTCACCCGCCGATGGCGCGGTGATACTCACCGGACGCTGGAAGATTGACGACGACGGCGTGACCTCCGTAGGCCAGGGCGCGGGTGCTGAAGTGCGCTACCATGCGCGCTCGATGTATGCGGTGATGAGTCCCACCGGGACCAAGCAGGTGCGCGTCAACATCATCGAAGACGGCGCTCCCATGCAGAAGGATGACGCCGGCGCGGATGTGAAGTTCGACGCCAAGGGCGCGTATATCGAGGTCTCGGACGCGCGCATGTATTACATCGTGCGCAGCCCGCGCTTCACCGCGCACCTGATTTCGCTGGAGCCGGAGGAGCCGGGCCTGACGCTGCACTCCTTCACCTATGGGAACAATTGCCAGTTGCAGGACCAGCCGTAGGAAGGCCGCCTTTGGCTGTTCGCTTTTCGCTTTTCGCTTTTGGCCTTTGCTGTTCGCACATACCGGTTGTTTCGTAAAATGTGTCATCCCGAGCGCAGCGCAGCGGAGTCGAGGGACCTGCTGTTTCGGGTTTCTCAACAACTGCTAAAGCGAACAGCGAATCAGGGCCTGTTGTGTTACTCTCGTTCCGCCGGGAGTGCCTTCTTTTCCAGATCCAGATGTCATCGCCGTCGCCCCTTCATCGCTTATGAAGATTCCAACGTCCCCACTCGCCGGCACCGCAGCGGGGACGAACGGCGCAGAGTTAGCCGTGCCAAACCACCGATCGTCCGCTTGGCATCAATCGCTCTGGTTCGCTCTTGCGATTTCCCTCATCGCCGGTTTCTTCTACGCCCTGCTGGTGATGGGGCCGCGCCCGCTGAATCCGCGCAACGTCAACTGGCTGGCCTTCGATCCTGCCTATCACTACATCGGCTGGGAGATGTTCCGCCAGGACCCGCACCTCCACTGGCCGCTCACTTACACCGACCGGCTGGGCTATCCCAAGGGCGAGTCGGTGGCGCTGCTCGATCTGAATCCGCTGCTGGCCGTGGTGCTGAAGCCGCTGTCTTTTCTACTCCCCGAGCCGGCGCAATATTTCGGCCTGGAAGTGATTCTGTGTTGCACGCTGCAGTTCTTCTTTGCCTTCCGGCTGTTTCGGTTGTTGCTGGAGTGGGTTTCGAGCCTGCGGTTTCAGGGTGACCATCTTTTCCCCCAAGGGCTAAAGCCCGGCGCTTTGAGGGCCGGGAGCGACCGGGCTGAAGCCGGGTCTTTTCAAAGCGCATTTCTGAAACAAGACGTGGGAGCCGCGCTATGCGCCGCCTTCTTTCTGCTGGCGCCGCCGCTCAACTACCGCTTCTGGGGACACTACTCGCTCAGCAATCAGTGGATGCTGGTGGCCGGGCTGTTCGTCTTCGCCCAGGCGCAAGAGCGATCGGAAGAGCCGTCGCCGCGGGCCGTCCGGCGATTTGTAATTTCCGCCACAATCCTGACCGCAATGGCCTTCGGCACCAATCCTTACCTGGCGTTTCAAGTGCTGCTGATAATGATGGCGACGGTGGTGAGCCTTTTGTGGCAACACCGCTTGACGCTGGCGCGAGCGGCCGGAGTAGTCGCTCTGCTGCCGGCCGTTGGTGCGGCGATGGCGTACGCGCTGGGCCTCGTCATCAGCGGTGGCGGAGGCTACGGCAGCGGCGGATACCGCGATTTCTCCATGAACCTGCTGGCGCCCTTCGATCCGCGTGGCTGGGCGTCGGTACTTTTTCCCAGGCTACACAGCGCCGCCGGTCAATATGAAGGCTACAACTATCTCGGCGCAGGCGTTCTGGTCCTCGCGGCAATTGTTATCCTCGCGGCAATCCTGCATCGCGGCAAGCTGCTGCGTCTGGACAAGCGTTGGTTCATCCCGCTGGCTGTCTGTTGCCTAATGCTCGCCCTGCTCGCTCTTTCGACGAAGGTAACGTTGAGCGGCAGGACGCTGATCGACCTCGATCCCAGCGAAACGCTGACCCCTTACTTCGCGCCGCTACGGGCCAGCGGGCGGCTGTTCTGGACGCCGTATTATGCAATCCTGGCGGCCATTCTCGCCGCGCCCTTTTTGCTGCTCCGTAAGGCGTGGGCCAATGTGCTGATCGCCGCGATGCTGGTACTGCAATTCGCCGACACTGCCTCGCTGCGGCAGTGGGTGCGCGCCACCATCAGCGATGAGCATCCTTCGCCGCTGAAATCGCCCATCTGGTCGCAGTTGGGAAAGCTGCACCAGAACCTGATCGTCCTGCCGGCGTGGCAATGTGCGCACAACGCCTCCCCCGGCGGCACCGAAGGCTACCGGACGTTCGGATTTCTTGCCGTTGAGCAGAAGATGCGAATCAACAGCTATCAGTCCGCACGCTACACCCGCGTGGCCCAGGACTACCACTGTTCGCAGGCCGTCAAAGAATTGTCGCAGCAGCCGCTCGCGCCCGATTCTGCTTATGTCGTCACGCCCGAGCTCGCCGCCGCGATCGCGCAAGGTCCCACCGGTCCGGGAAAGTGCCATGATCTGGACCGTTTCATCCTGTGCTCTACCCGGACGGATTTCGGCCTCAGCCCGGTCTTGATGACCTCCGAAGAACGCCTTCAGCACGCCATCGCCAATCCCGGCTTCGAGGACGGCGACATCGCGCCATGGTCCACCAATGGCGCCAAGGCCAAAGTCAGCACGGCGACAGCGCACAGCGGCACATACAGCCTGGCTGAAAGCGGCGACGGCACGGTCTATCAGGATGTAAACGGCCTTACCCCCGGCGCAACCTACACGCTTTCCGCCTGGGTTACAGCTTCGCCCGGCCCTGAGATTCCCGCTCAACTCATCATCTACAATCCCACAGACAATTCTTCTGCCTCGTCGGCGGTGGTCCGCAGCGCGCCGGGTTGGCAGATGCTATCGAGTTCCTTTACCGTGGGACGCGAGGGGGCAATTCGCATTCTCCTGGCGCGCGGGCCGGCGGCCGGAACGGCGTACTGGGACGACGTCCGCATCTCCGCAGGAAGAAAGTCTTTCTGAAATGATTCCGGCAGAATCGGCAAAATCGAACGACGCGAAACCGGGCGCGACTTCCCCAGCCCCGCGCCTTTGGCAGAAACTTCTCCTGTTGCTGCTTTCGCTTTTGCTCTGCGTCATCGTGTTTGTCGGGCTCGACGCCACCTATAGTTTTCTCTCGCGCAAATCGGCGGTGCCTGCGCCATCGGAAATTTTCGGATGCCTGGGCGGCGATCTCCTGCGCGGCCTCTCCTTGCAGCCTGATTGCTCCTGCATTCGCGCCTGGGGCCGGGAACGCTACGTCCTCAACGTAGACAGCCAGGGCTTCCGCGACGAAAAAGTCCGGCAAATTCCCCTGACCGATTCACGCCCCCGCATCCTGATGCTGGGCGATTCTTTCACCGAGTCGATGGGCCCATGGAATACCAGCTTCGTAGGACGGCTCGCCGCCCGCTTTCCGCAATATGACATCCTCAACGGCGGCGTCGGCGGATACTCTCCCTCGAACTATCTCAACACCGCCCGCATCGCCCTGGGCAGCGGATTGGACTTCGACGAGGCCATCGTCTTCATCGACATCTCCGACGTGCAGGACGAAGCCGCGCTCTTCCGGGACGTCGACTCCTCCGGCGCAATCGAGTGGTCCCGGCATCCCTACCACTACCACACCGCGTATTCCAACCTGCGGTTCTTCGTCATGAAATACCTGGTCCTGACGAACTACGTCTGGGAGTTTGTCGAGCGCCGCTGGGTGGGCTCCGGCATCTATTTTTTGGACCACGGCTTCAACGGCAATGTCTTCAACCTGGAGCGCTCCGGCTGGACGTACCGCAAAGTTGTGGAGAATGAGCCGTTCGAGTTGGGCTACGCGCCGCTCGGGGTGGAAGGCGGCATCGCCAAAGAGAAGCGCAAGATGGACCTGCTATGGCAGGATTTGGCCAAGCGAAACATTCCCATCAGCGTGGTGGTCTATCCCTGGCCGGCGCAGCTTGTCTACGACAACGTAGATTCGCGCCAGGTGCGTATCTGGCGCGATTGGTGCCAGGGCAAGTGCAAACGCTTCATCACCGCCTTCCCGGAATTCTTCGCCGTCAAAGAACACTGTCCCAAGTGGGAGCCGGGCTGCTGGTATCTGCAGGACTATCTCTTCGGCGACATTCACTTGAGCGCCGGCGGCAATGCCATCGTTGCCGATGTGGTGAGCAAGAGCCTGGAACAGACACCGCCCGTCAAACGCCCGCTCGTGGGTCACTGAGGACATTTGCCAGTTCGCCATGCGTTTCCTTGTTGCAGCCTCGTCTGGGCAGCCTTCGCTTTGAAAGGGTGATGCCCTCGCTGCCCGCCTGCTCTAGAATCAGAGGTTCCGTCGATACCAAATCAATGCGCTGATGAACCTTTGGGCGCCCTTGCGCGTATTACACTAAGGCCTCAGCCGTAATATCAGCAACACTGAACCCGAACTGCGTCGCAGTTCCAGGAGACCGGTAATGTTCGTTTCTATTCTTGCAAGTCTTGCAAGGTCCGCGGCCCGGACGGCACTTTGGCTGGGATTGGCAACTCTGCTGGCGATTGCCGCGTTCGCGCAGGCCGGCGCGTCCCAGGACGCCCAGGCGGCCGCGCCGCAAAGCAGTCCGGCGCTCTTGCCTCCGCCCACGCCGTTACCACAGGCCCCGGCCCCGCAGAACAATGCCCATTTCTACTCCGGCAACCAAAATTACGCCAAGCCTCTCTCGGGGTTTCCTAATCTCGTTGCCCCTTACACCATGCGCCACGTTCCCCCTCCGAATCTCATCAACTCGGCACGAACGGACACGCTCTTCCGCGACGGCAAGATCTATCTCTCCATCAATGATGCCGTAGCCATGTCGCTGGAGAACAATCTGGACATCACCTTGCAGCGTTACAACCTTTCGATTGCCGACACCGATTTGCTGCTGACAAGCTCCGGCGCGGGCGCGCGCGGCGTCAACGCCAATGTGGTGCAGGGCACGCAGGGAGGAGAGCTGGGAGCGGTCTCAGCCGGAGGGACCGGCGCTTCCACCACGGGAGCGAGCGGCACCGGGGCCGGCGGCACGCAGGTTGGCGTCGGCGGCGCAGGCGCTGGCAGAAACGGCCTGGTGTTGTCCACTCTGGGTTCAGGCCCTCTCATTGACAGTTACGACCCCATTATTACCGGCAACATTGAGGGCGAGCACGCCAACTTTCCCCAATCCAATCCGGTGTTCTCCGGCGTAAACATACTCAACCAGAACACCAACACCTACAACTTTGGCTATACCCAAGGTTTTTCGACCGGCACGCTGATGACGGTCACCTTCAGCAACACCTACTCCACCAGCAATGTCCCATTCGATCTTGTAAATCCAGTTTTGACGCCCAGCTTTCGCTTCCAGGTGCGCCAGCACTTGTTGCAGGGATTTGGCTTCGATCCCAACCTGCGTTGGATCCGCATCGCCCGCAACAACCGTGAGATCGCCGACGTGGTCTTCCGCCAGCAGGTCATGACTACGGTTTCGCAGGTAGAAAACATCTACTGGGATCTGGTCACGGCCTATGAGGCGGTGCAGGTTAACGAGCGGCAGTTGCAGCTTGCCAACAAGACCCTCTCTGATGATCAGGAGCAGGTCAAAATCGGCACCCTCGCTCCCATCACGCTCGTGCAGGCGCAGAGCGGAGTCGAGAGCGCCAAGCAGAACCTGATCGTGGCGCAGACCAATCTGCAGTTGGAAGAACTGTTGATGAAGAACGCCATCACCAAGAACATGCAGGACCCGCTGCTGGCCGCTGCGCCCGTCGTCCCTACCGACACGCTGCAGCCCAACGAGCAATTTCAGGTGCGGCCGCTGGACGAGCTGATCCAGGAGGCATTGCAGGACCGACCGGAGATGGCTTCGGCGCGCATCAATCTTACCAACCAGCAGATTTCCCGCAAGTCGCTGCGCAACGCCTTACTGCCCAGCCTGGATGTCTTTGCTTTCTACGGAGCATCGGGCATTGCCGGTCCGCAGAATCCCCTGATTCCGATCTGCCCGACTCCGGGCCCATTCGGCGAATGTTACACGCCCGGCATTGTTCCCACCACCTACGGCACAGCGTTCTCCAACCTATTCAACAGCACCGCCCCCGATAAGGGCGTTGGCGCCACGTTGAATATCCCGCTGCGCAATCGCGCCGCCCAGGCCAATCAAGTGCGCTCCGAGCTGGAGTATCGGCAGCAACAGGTGGCCCTGCAGCAGATGGAAAACACTATCAGTTTGCAGGTGCGGCAGGCGCAATTCGGCCTGCAGCAGAATTACGCCGCGCTGAAGGCGGCCGTTGCTGCCCGCGATTACGCCAAAGAGAACCTGGATGCCGAAGAGAAGAAGTTCCACTACGGAGCCTCCACGCCTACGTTAGTGTTGCAGGCCTCCAGCAACCTGACCCAGGCCGAATCCAACGTCCTCAACTCTGCCGCCGCCTATGAAAAATCCAAGGTGCTGCTCGACTACTACACCGGCGAGACACTCATCAAGCTGGGCATCGACGTCGCAGATGCGGAAGCCGGCAAAGTCAAGCACATGCCGGTGGTGCATGGCGTGGTGCCAGAGACCCCGCAGAGCATCACCGCGCCCGTCTCGAGAAAGCCGCCAGAGAATCCAGGAACGGCCACGCCACCACCACAGCCGAGCCCGGAGAAGCCGAACTAATGTGTGGTGGAGCTGGAATGACTTTGTTGCTATCGCCGGATTCGCCCGCGGCTCGTCTCGGGGTGTGAATGTGCGCTGGCCGGCAACCGAGTCCCGCTTGCGGGACGGTGATCAGATCGCCCGGCGCTTCAGCGCTGGGGGCCTGCCCGCCCACAGTCTTTGCTATACTTAACTCGCCTTTACGTTTCTGCTTGCGTCCTGAATGCCTATGCAGAGGACGAGTGTGCGGAAGTGGTGGAACTGGCAGACACACCATCTTGAGGGGGTGGCGCCGAGAGGCATGCGGGTTCAAGTCCCGCCTTCCGCACCAAGTTTTCCTGCGATTTTTGCCGATTCACTTCCTAGAAACCTCGTCGCTGCCCGACGGAAGAAATCCACTTAGGCAAGAGGCGTACCTGAAAGTCATCGCAACGGTTTGCGCCTCAGACAGCCGGAGGCTCTCAGGAAAAATTGACTGGGCTAGTGCGCCCCTTGAGGTCCGCGTTTGCGCGCCTTCGAAGAGGATGGCGGTACCGACAGATCTTGCCACCAAATGGCGGGCGCCGAGGGCTGAGCTTTCTTCCGATAAGAAACTCCCAGTTGATCCAACTGCTGCAGCACCTCGGCAATGGCTTGGGGCACCGCGCGCTGTACCGCATCGCTGGTTTTGACTGAGGCTGCGAAGTCCTTCCCGGTAACGCCGATCAGAACCAGGTGACGCAAGGCGCTGCCCAACGATTCGACGATTTTCAGGCATTCGGTGAGCGCCGGGGAATGCGGATCCATGTGCACGGAAACCGAATGCTCAAGGATCTCCGCGCGGCCGTATAGAGAGACGGAGCCGGGATCCTTGCCGTCGTTCACCGAATCGATCAGGATCAAGGCTTCGGCGTCCCAGAGGTGAACAATGAGGTTCAGCCCCGGCGTGCCTAGATCGGCAACGCTGACCTCCGGTCCAAAATCGTATTGCGCTTCCAGCAGCCGCACGACGCAGGGCCCCACGCCGTCATCGCCGCAAAGCACATTGCCGATACCGCCGATCACTACCTGCATTCTTTCCCGTCCGCGACCGTCGAATTGGCCGGCCTACAAGCGCTCTGATTCTATCCCATCCTCCTGGGCAAGCGGCAGACACGGAAATCCGTGGCTCGGTCACGGAAACCCGCGACTGCCGCGGCCTCTCTTGCAGTGCGGGTGACCGGGATTCAATGGATTAGGAGCTGAATTTTCTATGGCAGCCCACTTGCACTTGTACAGGCGGTCATGGGCGGGCGCTGTTTCAAATTTCCAGCGTGGAGACTGCTGTCTCATGATTCCCCGAGCGAAGCGCAAGACAAAACGGAAAGCAAAACTGAAGACAAGACCCCAGGCTCCCGCGTCCAGGGTCCTTGAGGTCATGGAAAGGGACGGGCGCCGTACCGCGCGCGTTCTTAGTCCCGGCTCAATCGTTGAGGTTCTCGTGGACCACATCCCGCACCTGCACCTGGATGATCTTGTACGGGTAAGTAGCGGCAAAAAAGGCAAAGGTAAGGTTGCAACCCCGGTTTCCGAGGCCGATTTGCCCAATCAGCGGCGGACCACCCCAGTGCGCCAAAAACCGGGCGCGCTGGGGACCCCGCGTAAGCAGCAGGTAACGCACTAATTCCGGGGGCAACTCGTTCCCGGAAAACCGATCGCGTCACAAATCTCATGGGGGGGCACGAGCATGGCTCCTTTATCGGAGTTTCCACTCGCCGAAGAGCCAAGAGGTTCCCGGGTTGGCCGGCGAGATTTCCTAAAGACCATCATCATGGCGGCAGCCGCAGTGGGCTTGCCCTTTAGCGCGGCAAACCAAATTGCGGAAGCCATCGCGGCCGGGGTGAAGCCGTCCGTCATCTGGCTGCACTTCCAGGAATGTACCGGCTGCACCGAGTCGCTGCTGCGCGCCAACAACCCGGATCTGGCACAACTCATCCTGCAGTTGATTTCGCTCGATTACCACGAGACGTTGGCGGCCGCGGCCGGCACCCAGGTGGAAGAAGCTCTGCACGATGCCATGGAACGTAACGCCGGCAAGTATGTGTTGGTGGTCGAGGGTTCCATCCCCACCAAAGAGATGGGAATCTACTGCAAAATCGGTGGCCGCACGGCGACGGAGGTGATGGGCGACGTAGCCAGCAAGGCAGGAGCCATCATTGCCATCGGCTCCTGCGCTTCCTGGGGAGGCGTGCAGTCTTCGAGCCCCAACCCCACCGGCGCGGTGGGGGTGCCGGAATTTCTGGGCAAGAAGATTGTCACCATCCCCGGCTGCCCGCCCAATCCTTACAACTTGCTTGGGGTCGTGCTGCAATACGTGACGTTTGGCAAGCTGCCGGCTCTCGATGAGTTGGGCCGGCCGATGTTCGCCTACGGGCGCGTCATACATACCGATTGCCCGCGCCGCTCCCACTACGATACCGGGCGCTTCGCCGAGCGATTCGGCGATGCCAATCACCGCCAGGGCTATTGCCTCTACAAGCTGGGCTGCAAGGGGCCGGTGACCCACGCCAATTGCTCGCTGGCGAACTACTGCAACGTTCCCGGTACCTGGCCGGTCGGCATCGGGCATCCCTGCGTGGGCTGCACAGAAAAGGGCGTGGCCTTTACCGAAGCCATCTTCAAGACGGCGGATATCCCGCACCCGAGACCGTCGTGGCTGGTCCCGCCGATCCAGGCCGGCCAACGCGTGGTCAGTCCGCTGGCTACGGGTGTAGGCGGGCTGCTGGTGGGAGCTGGCGTTACTGCCGCCACGCTGCTCTCCGAACGGGTGGTGCGGAAGTTGGACGAGGCAGAAAAGCAAGGCAAGGATCACCAGGAGGGCTGAGATGGCGGTAGACCGGCGAACAGCGCTCAAGATCATCGCCGCTGGGACCGCAGCCATTGCCTGCGAACCGGCGGCGTCGGCCGCAGTCGAACCCAAAGAACCGCCTCCGGATGCAGTGGGCCTGCTGTACGACGCCACCCGCTGCATCGGGTGCAAATCGTGTGTGGTGGCCTGCAAGCAAGCCAATGGCCTGCCTCCCGATCGCGACGCTTACTACGGCGCCATCTACAGCGACGCCAGGACGCTTTCCGCTACCACCAAGACCATCGTGAAAGCCTTCGCCTCGGGCGACCGGCAGTCCTACGTGAAGGCGCAGTGCATGCACTGTGTCGATCCAGCTTGCGTCAGCGCCTGCATGCTGGGCGCGTTGCAGAAGCGGGAGCACGGCATCGTCACCTGGGAAGGCAGTCGCTGCGTCGGGTGCCGCTACTGCCAGGTGGCCTGCGCGTTTGGGGTCCCCAAGTTCGAATGGACCAAGGCCGTCCCGAAGATCGTGAAATGTGAGATGTGCAAGCACCTGCTGGCGAAGGGCGAGATTCCCGCCTGTGCGCAGGTCTGCCCGCGGCAGGCCGTCGTCTTCGGCAGCTATCGGAAATTGCTGGAGAACGCGCACGCCCGCATCGACAACGATCCCACCCGCTACGAGCCCACGGTGTACGGCGAAACCGAGGGCGGCGGGACGCAGATGCTGTACCTCTCGCGGGCAGGAATTTCCTTCCAGGAGCTCGGGCTGCCGGACCTCGGTAACCGGCCGGTGCCCGCGCCACAGCAGGAACTGCAGCACAGCATCTACCAGGGCTTCGTAGCTCCGGCGGCACTGTACGTGGTGTTGGCAGGCGTGCTCTGGCGAAACCGTTCCAAGGGCGAGCAAGAGCAGCAGCAGGAGGAGAAGAAGCGATGAATGCGCAAGCGCTGCCGGTAGGCGGGAACCTATGGACCCGCTCCTACAAAATTCTGGCGGGGCTGTCGATTCTGGCTCTGCTGTTGATCCTGCGCCGCCTCGTCCTGGGCCTGGGCGCCAGTACCGCTCTCAGCGACGGCTACCCTTGGGGCATCTGGATCGCCTTCGATGTCGTGGTCGGAACCGCCATCGGCTGCGGCGGCTATGCGATGGCGATGCTGGTCTACATCCTGAACAAGGGGAAGTATCAGCCGCTGGTGCGCTCGGCCATTTTGACCAGCGCCATGGGATACACCCTGGCCGGCGTGGCAGCCAGCATCGACGTGGGCCGCTACTGGAACCTGCCCAAGCTTCCCCTGATGTTCTGGGACTGGAACCTCCATTCCGTTCTGCTGGAGGTCGGTTTATGCATCGCCGCCTACACGCTGGTTTTGTGGATTGAGATGGCGCCGCCGATCTTCGAGGTCTGGCGGGAAGGCAAGAACCCGCGGCTGAAAAATATAGCGGTGAAAACGCTGCCCAAAATTGAAAAGGCGATGGTTTACATCCTGGCTGCAGGTTTGCTGCTGCCCACCATGCACCAGTCCTCGCTGGGCACCCTGATGATGCTGGCCGGAGATCGGCTGTATCCGCTCTGGCAAACGCCGTTGCTTCCGCTCTTGTTCCTGCTCTCTGTAGTAGGCATGGGATTCGCGGTGGTGGTTTGCGAATCCGTGCTCTCCTCCTGGTTCCTGAAGCGCAAGTATGAGACCGAGCTTTTGGCCAGGCTGGGCAAGGTCACCGCCGGCATCACGATTGTCTTTCTGATTCTCCGCGTCGGCGACTTGATGGTGCGCAACGCCTTTACCTTGGCGTTCACTTCCCGGTGGATGAGCGTGTTTTTTTGGATCGAGACGCTGCTGTTTGTTATTCCCTGTTTCAAGCTGCTGCAGCCGCGGGTGCAATCCAATCCCGGGCGCTTGTTGCAGCAGGGTCTATTGTTGTTGGGCGGCGGAGCCTTGTATCGCCTCAATACCTATCTGATCGGGTTCAAGCCGGGTCTGGGATGGGGTTACTTCCCCTCGGTCGGTGAGCTGTTCGTCACCCTCGGCATCGTCTCGTTTGAAATCATGGTCTACATCTACTTCATCCGGAGATTTCCAATCCTGAGCACGGCGGAGCCCCGATCGGCGGCAGCCCAGGCACACTAATTTAGGGAGAAACCAATGCGAATCACGATCGATCCCATCACCCGAATTGAGGGACACCTGCGCATCGACTGCGAAGTGGATGGCGGCGCGGTGAGCAACGCCTGGTCATCGGGGCAAATGTTTCGCGGCATCGAGATCATCCTGCAAGGGCGCGATCCGCGCGACGCTTGGTTCTTTACCCAACGGATTTGCGGTGTCTGCACCACGGTGCATGCCATCACCTCGGTGCGGGCGGTGGAAAATTCCCTCGGCATGGAGGTTCCCATCAACGCGCAGTACATCCGCAATCTGATTCTCGCCGGACATGCGCTGCACGACCATATTGTGCACTTCTACCATCTCTCGGCTCTGGACTGGGTGGATGTGACTTCGGCGCTGAAGGCCGATCCGGCCAAGGCGTCGGCCTTGGGCGAAAGCCTGTCCAACTGGAAAGGCAACAGTAAGGAGGAGATGGCCGCGGTCAAGTCCCGGCTGGAGGGCTTTGTGGCTGCCGGCCAACTGGGTATCTTCGCCAACGGCTATTGGGGCCATCCCGCCATGCACCTGCCGCCGGAAGTGAACCTGCTGGCGGTGGCGCACTATATTCAAGCACTCGACGTGCAGCGCAAAGCCAACCAAGCCGTCGCCATTCTGGGCGGCAAGACACCCCACATCCAAAACCTGGCCGTAGGCGGCGTCGCCAATGCCATCGATCTGAACAGCGAATCAGCCTTGAACATGAATAAGCTGTTCATGGTTAAAGATCTGCTGGCCCAGGTGGCCGATTTCGTACACAACGTCTATCTGGTGGATGTATGCGCGGTGGGTGCGCTCTACGCCGACTGGCTGAAGTATGGCGCGGGCGTCACCAATTACCTGGCGGTCCCCGACATGCCGCTGGATACGCGCGGCACGCGCTTCGATCTTCCCGGCGGTACCATCTTTAACGCCGATCTCCATTCGGTAAAAACCTTCAATAACTTCCAAGACGCTTACTTCCGGGAAAATGTGAGCGAGAGTATCGCCCACTCCTGGTATGACGGCGAGTGGAACCGGCATCCCTTCCGCGAAGAAACCGCGCCCAAGTACACCGACTTCGATGCCACCGGCAAGTATTCGTGGATCAAAGCGCCGCGCTTCCAGGGCAAGCCGATGCAGGTTGGCCCGCTGGCCCAGGTGATGGTCGGCTACGCCAGCGGCCACGAGCCCACCCGCCGTTGGGCGGACCACGCGCTCCAAACCACCGGCAGCGTCGCTCATACCACTCTCAGCCCTGCGGTGCTGAACGGCACCCTGGGACGGCACCTGGCGCGGGCGGTGCGCGCCTCAGTCATCGCCGAGCTGGCGCAGAATCACTGGCAACTTCTGATCGACAACCTGGCCAAGGATGACTTTGCCATTTTTAACCAGCCCAACTTCCCCAGTGACGAGATTCGCGGCGTTGGCTTCCATGAAGCCCCGCGCGGCACGCTGTCCCATTGGGTCGTCATTCGCAACGGGAAAATCGCCAACTACCAATGCGTGGTGCCATCCACCTGGAACGCCGGGCCGCGCGACGAGAAAGGCGCAATGGGTCCCTACGAAGCGGCTTTGGTCGGCAACCCCATCGCCGATCCGCAGCGTCCGCTGGAGGTCTTGCGCACGGTTCACTCCTTCGATCCGTGCATTGCCTGCGCGGTTCATACCCATGACGTCGAAGGCAAGGAACTGGGAAAGGCGAAGATTCTCTAATGTCCTGAGCCGCGAGCTTGTTCGATAGATTCAGGCTTGTGTCGGGACAACGGCTTCACAGCGGTTGAAAGGTCACTGCAAGGGCGCAGATATCGGTAGAGCCGGCCTTCACCGGGGATCCCAACACGCGGCGCTTTCCGCGTGTTGGGGTGGGAGGCCAGCGTCTGAGCGCTTCACTTACCTTACGAGCCGGCTTCAGCCGGCGGCACATCCAATTCAACAATTGTTGTCGCTATTGTGGACTCTGATATTTCGTGGGTCTCACCATCGGAACTGTAGAGATTGCTGCAGGAGCCGTGCTTTACAACATGGTAACTCTTAATTACCAACACTCCATCCAGAAACAAAAAGGAGGATGTAATATGCGGAGAAATGTACCCCTGACAACTGCACATTCTTCTATGCTGCCGAATATTACCTAGCAACTGGTTCCAGGATCTGGAGTACCAACACCTCTGCTTGGAGGTTTCCAAACTGCCGGTAAAAGAGCCATATCCTCTCAGTTTTTTGGGAAGGCCTCAATTACCTTCTCTCGAACACGTTGATGAACACATTTGAGTGAGGCACATAATTTTTGGCAGCTTCACCCCAGACGGCGTGATCGTGATCCGAGATATCTACAACTCCCATAGCGGCGTAGTAGTTCGAAAGATAGCTGTCTATCCAATGAAAAATAAACGGATCCGAGGTAGGCAGTCTGCCAAACGACCACGGCACGTTGACAAACACAATATATTTGGGTCCTAAAGCCTCAATTTCACGGCTCATCTCGTGCTGCATGCGGCGGGCATAAGGCTCGTCTTCCATCAACCCATAGGTGTAGACGTAGCCCGTGGCGGAGGGGCGATCAGCATAGAAATATATCTCCGGCTCCGATCCAAGCACCGCTATGGAGGTACCGGGGGCGGTATGGCTTCGGATATACGCGGCAACTTGAACGGCCTCGAGAAATGGATTCAGGCCGTAAACCGTTCGAGACGCAGTTCTCGGAGCCATCTCGAAAAAATAGGAGCGTTGCGCATAAATTGAATAGGCGAATAAGCTGACAAAAATGAGGACCGGCAGGAATGAGAGGTGGCGGACACGCGTGGCTTGCATCATGGCCTCAGTCGCCGAGCTTATGGCGACGCCCACGAGAAGGGCGGCCACGGGCAGGAGAAGAATAAAGTAATGCTGTCGGAAATAGAGACCAGCACAAACAGCGAGTAGCGACCAGCACAGGAACGAGAGCAGGAAGAAGAAATATTTGCGGGCTGTCCTGTTCCGTGCCGCCGCTATGAGTCCCGCGATAGCGAGCACCCACATCCCGAGGACGTGTCGCGTTACGGTCGGCAACATCAGCCGCAACATCTCGATGCCTTGCGCAAGTGTCTGCAGTGTTCCATACTGGCGGGCGTAACGAAAAGTCCAAAACCAGAACTTGTCAAAGGATTTGGACGCAACCATCACCAAGCAGGTAACGGCGAATGGCAACATAACTCCGGTTACATAGCACAGCGACTTGACAACGAATTTGCGCCAACTGCGGCTCCGGCTGTGCCATTGGGTATAAGCGAGATATGTCCCGCCGAAGAACGCAAACGCGATGCCCGGTTGCTTCATCAGGAATGCCAGTCCAAATAGCAGGCCGCTTCCGAAGTAGCGCGGCTGCTCCCACTTCTCGATGGCGCTGAGCAGAAGAAATGCCCCTCCGATTGCGGGAAGCACAACAAAGTGGGTTGCGTGACCGGCGAAGCCCAAAATTGATGGACTAGTGGAAAGCAGAGCATAACTGGCACCGGCAATTAACCCCGCCAAAGATCCAAACATGCGTTTGCTCAGCAGGAAAACAAGGAATGTAGTCGCGGCATTGACAAGCAGCAGACCGAGATGCACTCCGGCAATTGTCTGCCCGAAAACCGCCAAGATGAGGGCGTAAGCGGCGAACACACCGGGGAGCTTCATCGTGTAAAGATGCTGGTAAAGGGGAAAGCCTTGCAGGATCAACTGGCCGCCGTAAGCGAACTCGCCTTCATCACGCTCCAGCGGTATATCGCGCAGTCGGTATCGAATCGTAGCGAAAAAAACAATTACCAGCAGAAGCAACGCGTACGCCAGGTAGGACGATAGACCCCGCTGGAGCACGGAATCCTTTGGAGTTCCGACCTCGCTTGACAAATTTCGTTTCGAAAGACCAATCATTCCCCCGACATCTTATCGGAATTCTTGTTTCCTGACATGGCAAAGCCGTGCGCTTTCAAAGCCTATCTTGAAACACGCTCCAACTTAGTGACTCCATCAACTAGCTCATATTCGTCAGGATTCCCACCGCCCGATCAGCAAGTCTCAGCCTCCTGTGTCCTGGATCACAGAAAGCGGCGATTCCCTTGGTGTATCCGTCAGAGTTCGAGCAATTCGTGAAGCCAGTACCGTGCCGTCCAGTCCACCGGTTGTCTCCAACACCAGAGCCTCGGAGGCCATACCACGTTCGCGCAGGAAGTGATTACCCGGAATCCGAAAATGCAGGAGTTGCTGTTGCTCCTGCGAGCCGTGGCGGGGTCGCCGGCTGCCATTCTGCTGCTGGGTGAAACCGGCGTGGGCAAGGAGCTAATGGCGGAATTCGTCCACAGTTGCAGCCCCAGCCCGGAAAAGCCTGTGGTACGCGTGGGACTGGCCGCGCTGCCACGCGAACTGCTGGAAACCGAGTTGTTCGGCCACGAGAAGGGCGCTTACACCCACGCCATCAGCCAGAAGAGGGGACTGTTTGAGCTGGCCAGCGATGGCACCATTTTCCTGGACGACATCGACGACTTCCCGCTCGAGCTGCAATCCAAGCTGTTGCGGGTTTTGGAATCGCACGAAATTGTGCGCGTGGGCGGCACCACCCCGATCCACGTCAATCTCCGCCTGATTACCGCCAGCAAAGTGGATCTCAAGGTGCTGGTGGAGCACCATCTTTTCCGCGCCGACCTCTACTACCGCATCAACGTCATCCCGGTTTTCATTCCGCCGTTACGCGAACGCCTGGAAGATGTGCCCCCGCTGGTGGAGTACTTCGCCAAGCGATTTGCCCCCGGCCGGACGCTGCAATTTTCCGATCGAGCCCTTCTCGCCATGCAGAATTACTCCTGGCCGGGCAATGTCCGGGAACTGCGCAATGTCGTGCAGCGGCTCTGCCTGCTGACGCCCGGCATCGTACGGAGAGCTGATCTGTCGCTGGAAATTGGAGATGGCGAGCCCGCCACGCACATTGTCCAGCACTGCCGAAGCTGTCTGAATGAGCATGGAATGTCGTTCAGCACGATTGTCTCCTGCCTGGAACTGAACCTTCTCAACCACGCTATGGAACGGGCCGAGGGCAACCACACCCGCGCCGCGCAAATCCTGCAGATGAGCTCGTCCACCTTCCGCGATAAGCTCCGCAAGTACAATCTGGATGGTTAGCAGGTGGAAGATCGGACGGGAGCAGGAACACCGCAGGCTGAAGCTCACCTAGATCCGCCGTATCGCGGATAGCGGCCCAGCAAGAGGATCAAGAGTCGCCGGCTCAGAGTCATTTCCACCAGGATTCTGTATGTGCTGGCGTGCCGCTGCTGTCGCGGGACGGCTTCCGAGTTCATAGCAAGCACAGGCTCATACTCACGCCTGAGATTCTGTCCAATCGCGGTCTAGTTCTGCTGCCGTTGTCCATTTCCGGCTTCCCGCGCCCGCTTTAGAGCAAGCTCTTATTGCCGATAACAACCCAGTTTAATCGCAATAGGGGCGGTTGCTGCGACGGCTGCTCCGTGGCTGCAATTTTCACTCCTGACTCCAAGGCGCTGCTCCAAGTTAAGTTTTGTAAACATCACGCAGACGATACTCCCGGCTCAACACCGCTCCGCATCTAAGAATGCGAATTTGGGCTTCCAACAGCGGTTTTCGACGCGCTCTACAGATTTTCGGCAAAGCATCTCGTCGGCGGTCTGATCGTCGCGTCCCTGCATGCTCACGGCCCCTGATGCAAGACAACGAGACCAATTCCAAGCTAGCTGGCGCTCAGGTTCCCCCGGATCATCTCCTGCCCAGTCAAACGACTGCTGCGCCGCAGCACAAGCGGCGTCACCGCTGGGTCTGGGCCATTGTTCTCTCCCTCTTCGCTCTGCTGATTGTCGCCGTCCTGCGGCACGGATCGGCCAAGCCTTCCGCGGCGCAAAGCCGCCGGCGCTTTTTCGGCTCGGTGCCGGTCACCGAGGCTACGGCCAAGCGGGGCAGCATTGGCGTTTATCTAAATGCCATTGGCACGGTGACGCCGGTTTACACGGACTCCATCACCGCGCAAGTTACCGGTGTCGTCACGGCTGTCCATTATCGCGAGGGCCAGTTGGTCCACAAAGGCGATCCGCTGATCGACATCGACGACCGCCCTTACCAGGCGATGGTGGTGCAGGCGGAGGGAGCCCTGGAACGCGATCAGGCGCTGCTGGCAGAGGCGCAGATGGACCTGGAGCGCTATCAGAAGGCGTGGGCGCGCAATGCCATCCCTCACCAGACGTTGCAGGACCAGGAAAAGCTGGTGCTGCAATATGAAGGCACGGTCAAGAACGATCAAGGCACCTTGCAATTCAACCAAGTGCAGGTGCTGTATTGCCACATTCACTCGCCCATCGATGGCCGTGTGGGGCTTCGCCTGGTCGATCCTGGAAACCTGGTGACGGCCAACGCCACCACCGCTCTGCTGGTTATCACACAACTCCAACCGATCACTGTGGTCTTCACGCTGGCCGAAGATGACCTGGGGCAAGTGGTGGCTGAAATGCGCCACGCGCACCAGTTGCTGGTAGAAGCCTGGGACCGGCAGATGAACAAGCAGATCGCGGACGGCGTGCTGACCACGATCGATAACCAGATCGACACCGCAACCGGCACGGTCAAGCTGCGCGCCACCTTCCACAACAAAGACAATGCGCTCTTCCCCAACCTGTTTGTGAATACCCGGTTGAAGGTGAAGACGCTGGAAAATCAGGTGCTCGTACCATCCTCGGCAGTGCAGCACAACGGCAGTATTGCCTTCGTCTATCTCATCCAAAACGGCCAGGCGAAGATCACGAATGTGCAAACCGGGGTCTCGGAATCGGGCATGACCGCAGTCCAAGGCATACAGGCGGGAGACGTGGTTGCGGACAGCAGTTTCGAAAAGCTGCAAGACGGCGCCAGGGTGACGCCCTCCACCGCGAAGTTGCCCGCCACTTCGAGTGAAACGACGGGCCCATGAGTGTCAGCCCATCTCGGCCTTTTATTTTGCGGCCTGTCGCCACCTCGTTGCTGATGGCCGCAATCTTGCTCGCCGGTGTAGTTGCCTACACGCAGTTGCCGGTTTCTGCTCTGCCGGAGGTGGAATATCCCACCATTCAGGTGCTAACCCTCTATCCCGGCGCCAGTCCCGACGTAATGGCCAGCACGGTGACGGCGCCGCTGGAGCGCCAGTTCGGCGAGATGCAAGGACTGAATCAGATGACCTCCACCAGCGCGGGAGGGGTTTCGGTCATCGTGCTGCAGTTCAGCCTCTCGCTGAGCATCGACGTCGCCGAACAGGAAGTGCAGGCGGGGATCAACGCGGCGCAGAGTTTTCTGCCGGCCGATTTGCCCGTCCCTCCGGTATACAACAAGATCAATCCCGCCGATGCTCCCATCCTCACGCTGGCAATCACCTCAAAATCCATGCCCCTGCCAAAGGTCGAGGACCTTGTCGATACCCGGCTGGCGCCGAAAATTGCGCAGCTCAATGGAGTAGGCCTGGTCAGCATCGGCGGCGGACAGAAGCCCGCTATCCGCATCCAGGTCAATCCGGTGGCGCTTTCTTCTTACGGCATCAATCTGGAGGACGTGCGCACCGCGCTGGTCAATGCCAGCGTCAATGCTGCCAAGGGCAACTTCGACGGGCCCCGGCAGGACTATCAGATCGACGCCAACGACCAGATCGAGGTCGCCAACGATTACAAGGACATCCTCGTCGCCTTCCGCAACAATGCGCCGGTATTTGTCCGCGACGTCGCCAACGTCATCAATGGTGTGGAGAACGACAAGGAAGCAGCCTGGATGAATCTCACCCCGGCCGTCATTCTGAACATCCAGCGGCAGCCGGGCGCGAACACCATCGCCGTCGTCAAGGCCATCAAAGAAATTCTCCCCCAACTGGAAACCAATCTACCGGCATCGATCCGTATTACTACGCTGACCGACCTCACCACCAGCATTCAGTCGTCCATTGATGACGTCGAGTTCGAACTCATGCTGACCGTGGGCCTGGTCGTGCTGGTGATCTTTCTCTTTCTCCGCAACCTCTCGGCAACCATTATTCCCAGCGTCGCCGTGCCGGTTTCGCTCATCGGCACATTTGCTGCGATGTATCTGCTGGGCTATAGCCTGGACAATTTGTCCCTGATGGCGCTCACCATCTCCACCGGCTTCGTGGTGGATGATGCAATCGTAATGATCGAGAACGTCTCCCGCTTCCTGGAAGCCGGCGACACCCCGCTGCAGGCTGCGCTGAAAGGCTCCGAGCAGATTGGCTTCACCATCGTCTCGCTAACGGTTTCGCTGATCGCGGTCCTGATACCGCTGCTGTTCATGGGCGACGTCGTCGGACGGCTGTTCCGGGAGTTTGCCGTGACCCTGGCGGTGACGATCGTGATATCCGCCGTTGTCTCTCTCACGCTCACACCCATGATGTGCTCGCGCATTTTGCGTCACAAACCGGAGTCGCAGCAGACCCGTTTCTATCGCATCTCCGAGCGCGCCTTCGACCGCATGATCGCCTTCTATGGCCGCACGCTGAAGGTCGTCCTTCGCCATCAGACGCTCACGTTAATCGTCGCGGTGGCGACGCTGGCGCTGACCGTATTCCTGTACATCATCATCCCCAAAGGCTTTTTCCCGGTGCAGGACACAGGGGTGATTCAGGGCATCTCGCAGGCGCCGGAGTCGATCTCCTTCGCGGCGATGTCGCGGAGGCAGCAAGAACTGGCGAAGGTCATCCTGCGGGACCCGGCGGTGGAGAGCCTCTCGTCATTTATCGGTGCCGATGGCATCAATACCACCCTCAACAGCGGCCGCATGGCCATCAACTTGAAACCGCTCAGTGAGCGCCACTATATGAGCGCTACCGAGGTGATTCGCCGGCTCTCGAATAGCTTGCAGCAGGTCGAGGGAATCAAGCTGTACATGCAACCGGTGCAGGACATCACCGTCAATGACCGCGTGAGCCGCACGCAATACCAATACACGCTGGAGGACCCCAACAGTACCGAACTGAATGAATGGAGTGACAAGTTCGTGGCCAAGCTGAAGAAGCTGAAGCAGCTCGAAGATGTCGCTACCGACCAGCAAGCCAACGCGCGCGCCCTGTATCTGGCCATCGATCGCGTGACCGCATCGCGGCTGGGAATTGCGCCTTACAGCATCGACAACACGCTCTATGACGCCTACGGGCAGCGGCAGATCAACACCCTCTATACCCAGCTCAATCAGTACCACATCATTCTGGAAACCGCGCCGCAGTGGCAGCAGAATCCCGCAAACCTCAGCGACCTTTACGTGCAATCGAATGCTTCTTCCGCCAGCAGCGGCGGGCCGGTCGTCTCGTCTTTCTTTGCCTCTGCGTCGGCTGCCGCCGGTTCCAACGCGCTGACCACTTCCGTGTTGTACACGCCCTCGATGCCGACGCTGATTCCTCCGGCGACCACGTTGCAGCCCTCGCCGGCGGCGCTGCCGCCCAATACCGCTTCCACGGCAACGCCGGCCAACGCGGTGCCGCTGAACACTTTCACTCAGCTCCGAACCACGAACGAAGCGCTCACCGTCAATCGCCAGGGACAGTTCCCCGCGGTGACGGTGTCGTTCAATCTGGGGCCGAGAGCCGCGCTGGGAGATGCCATTTCAGCCATCGACAAGGTAGTCAGCCAAATGCATTTTCCCGCCAGCCTGCAGACCAATTTTCAGGGAACGGCAGCGGCCTTCACGAACTCGCTGCGCAATGAGCCGCTGCTGATTCTCGCCGCCCTGGTCGTCGTCTACATCGTGCTCGGCGTGCTGTATGAAAGTTTCATTCACCCGATCACCATTCTTTCCACTCTGCCCGCCGCCGGCTTGGGAGCTCTGCTGGCCCTGCTTCTCTTCCGGGAGAGCCTCAGCGTGGTCGCCATCATCGGCATCATCCTGCTGATCGGGATTGTGAAGAAGAATGGAATTCTGATTGTGGATTTCGCGCTGGAAGCTGAGCGCCAGCACGGAAAGAACTCGACCGATGCCATCTACGAAGCCAGCCTGCTGCGCTTTCGCCCCATCATGATGACCACCATGGCCGCCCTGCTGGGCGGGCTGCCGCTGGCGTTGGGCCGGGGTCTTGGCTCCGAGCTGCGCCGCCCGCTGGGTATTACCATTGTCGGCGGCTTGCTGGTCAGCCAGGTTCTCACGCTCTACACCACGCCGGTGATCTATATCTTTTTCGATAAGCTGGGGCAGCGCGTAACGGGACGAAAGCCGAGCCGAGCTCCTCTCGGAGAGCAGCCCTCGCCGGCGCCGGAGCGAGCGTGAACATCTCGGCTCCATTTATTCATCGACCGGTGGCCACCACGTTGCTCACCGTCGCGTTGGCCATTGCCGGCGCAATTGCCTTTATCGAGTTGCCGGTGGCGCCGCTGCCCGAGGTCGACTTTCCCACCATCTCGGTTAGTTCCAGCCTTCCGGGCGCCAGCGCGCAGATCATGGCCTCGTCCGTCGCGACGCCGCTGGAACGGCAGTTCGGCCATATTGCGGACATCACCGAGATGACCTCCAGCAGCTCGCTGGGCAACACGTCCATCAGCTTGCAGTTCGATCTCGGCCGCGACATCAATGGCGCTGCCCGCGACGTGCAAGCCGCCATCAACGACGCCCGCACCTATCTTCCGATCAACTTGCCGCAGTACCCGTTGTATCGCCTGGTGAACCCCTCCGACGCGCCGATCCTGGTCCTCAGCCTGACCTCCAACAAGTACGACACCCCCACCCTCTACGACCAAGCATCCACCGTCTTCGAGCAGAGACTGTCGCAGATCTCGGGCGTGGGGCAGGTTTTCGTTGGCGGCGGGGCGACGCCCTCGGTGCGCGTGGAAGTCGATCCGACCAAGCTGGAGAGCTTCGGCCTGACGCTGTCAGACCTGGCAACCATGCTGCGGCTGCAGAACACCCTGCAGCCCCGCGGCCAGTTGGCCAACGGCTCGCTCACTGCCGACATCATCACCAACGACCAGATTTCCAAAGCCAGCCAATACAAACCGCTGGTGGTGGGCTACCACAACGGCAATGCGGTGCGACTCTCGGATGTAGCCAACGTCGTCGATTCCACGCAGAACATCCGCACCGCCGGCTACATGGACGGAATTAAGTCGGTCACGGTGATCATCTTCCGCCAGCCGGGCGCGAACATCATCGACACCGTGGGACGCATTCGCGCCCAAATGCCGTTTCTGGAGGCGGTGCTGCCGCAGGGCATTCACTACACCACCGTTTTCGACCGCACCGTTACCATCCGCGCTTCCGTGAACGATACCGAGGCGACCCTCCTGATCGCCATCGGCCTGGTCGTGGTCATCGTTTTTATTTTTCTGCGCAGCACGCGCGCCACCATCATTCCCGCCGTAGCCGTGCCGGTTTCGCTGGTCGGCACATTCGCCGTTATGTATCTGCTCGGCTTCACCCTCGACAACCTTTCGCTGATGGCGCTGACCATTGCCACCGGCTTCGTCGTCGACGACGCCATCGTGGTCATGGAAGACATTTCGCGACACCTGGAGAACGGCATGCCGCCATTGGCGGCGGCACTGAAAGGATCGCGGGAGATCGGCTTCACCGTCTTTTCCATCAGCATTTCGCTGATCGCCGTCTTCATCCCCATCCTCATGATGGGCGGCATTGTTGGGCGCCTGTTCCGCGAGTTTGCCATCACGCTCGCCACCGCAATCCTGGTTTCCATGGTAGTTTCGCTGACCACCACGCCGACCATGTGCGCTCACCTGCTCAAAGCGCACACGGGGGGAGAGAAGCACAACCGCCTGTACCGGCTGAGCGAGAAATTCTTCAATGGCATGCTCGCCATCTATCGCCATTCGCTGCTGTGGGCGCTCGACAATTCAGTGCTCATGCTGATCGTCCTGGGCCTGACCATCGCCTTGAACTTCATCCTGATCGTCAAACTTCCCAAGGGCTTCTTCCCACAGCAGGACACAGGAGGACTGGTAGGCGGCGTTCAGGGGCCGCAGGACGCGTCATTCCCCTTCATGAATTATTCCATCCTGCAGATGGTGAAGGTGATCAAGGCTGATCCTGCGGTGCTGCATGTCAACGCCTACACCGGCGGCAACGGCCCCAGCAATGGCGGCTTTCTCTATATCGCTCTCAAGCCGCTCAGTGAGCGGAAGATCAGCGCCATGGGCGTGATCAACCGCATTCGGCCCAAGCTCGCCCGGCTGCCCATCGCTTCCGCTTTTCTTCAGCCCATCCAGGACGTTCGCATTGGCGCCCGCCTCACCAACGCTCTCTACCAATACACCATCCAGTCGGACAACATCGCTGACCTGGCGCACTGGGGCCCCATCCTCTACGCCAACCTTGAGAAGCTGCCCGGACTGCTGGATGTCAACAGCGATCAGCAGAACGGCGGGTTGCAGGAGTTTGTGAGCTACGACCGGGTGGCTGCCGCCCGCTTCGGCCAGACGGCGCAATCGCTCGACAACCTGCTGTATTCGGCCTTCGGGCAGTCGGAGGCGTCGGTAATTTTCACGCCCATGAACCAGTACTACGTCATACTGGAAGTTACCCCGCAATATTGGCAGTCACCTGCGGGCCTGAACAGCATTTACCTCAGCCCCGGCGGGCCGGCCTCGGCCACTGGCACGGCAGGCCTCACCAACATCGCCTCGCTGGCCACGCTCAGCACCCACCAGACCGGCACGACTCCGCTCCAGGTCAATCACACCGGATTGTTTCCGTCGGTGACGGTCTCCTTCAATCTGGCTCCCGGCGTCTCGTTGAGCCAGGCAACGCAAGCCATCGCACAAATGGAGGAGCGGCTTGGTCTGCCCTCCACCGTCCGCGGCTTCTTCTCCGGCACGCTCCAGGCTTATCAGCAGTCGCTCTCCACCGAGCCCCGGCTCATCGTCACCGCCATACTGGCGGTTTATATCGTTCTCGGCATCCTGTATGAGAGCCTGATTCATCCTCTGACCATCATCTCCACCCTGCCTTCGGCCAGCGTCGGCGCCATGCTGGCGCTGATGGTCTTCCACCTGGACCTCAATATCATTTCCATCATCGGCATCGTGCTGTTGATCGGCATTGTGAAGAAGAACGCCATCATGATGATCGACTTTGCCCTGATGGCTGAACGGCAGGAAGGCAAAAGGCCCGCTGACGCCATCTTCGAAGCCTGCATATTGCGCTTCCGCCCCATCATGATGACCACGATGGCCGCTATTTTCGGCGCGCTGCCGCTGGCCATCGGCCATGGGATGGGATGGGAATTGCGCCGCCCGCTGGGCGTCACTATTGTTGGCGGCCTGCTGCTTAGCCAATTGATCACCCTTTACACCACGCCGGCGGTTTATCTGACGCTCGACCGCCTGCGTCTGCGCGTGCAAGGCAAGCAGCACGATACCTTCAATCCCAATTCGGAGCAAACGACCCTGTAAAAGTGTGACCCTATGTCGTGCCGATCGCTAACTCGAGTCATCGCTCTCATTCCGTTGCTGATGCTTACAGGATGCCTGCTGGGCCCTAAGTATCACCCGCCGACCTCTCCCACCGCCAAGGCGCCCAATTACAAGGAGTCAACCGTAAATTTCCAGGCCGCGCCAGGCTGGAAGGTCGCCAATCCGCAGGAAGGCATGCTCCGCGGCAAGTGGTGGGGGGTGTTCAAGGATCCTCAACTGAACGCGCTGGAGGAGCAGTTGGAGATCAACAACCAGAACATCAAGTTGTACTTTCAAAATCTGCTGCAGGCGCGCGCCCTGGTCGCCCAGGCGCGATCCATGTACTGGCCTACGGTCACCCTCGCACCAAGCTGGAACCGCGCCAAAACCTCCGGCACGCTGACGAACTCAACCTTCGCCAACGCAGGATTCACCAGTACCTTCATCCAGTTCCCCATCGATGTCTCGTGGACCCCCGACTTCTGGGGCAAGATTCGCAACGAGGTGCGCTTCGAGCAATACTCCGCCCAGGTCAGCGCCGCCGATCTGGAAGTCGAGAAGCTGACGGAAGAGACCACGCTGGCGCAGCTCTACTTTGAGATTCGCGGCCAGGATGCGCTGGAAAAGGTTCTGCAACAAACGGTCGCCGCCGACCAGAACATATTGGACCTGACGCAGGCTCTCTACGACACCGGCATTGACGATTACTCGGCCGTCGTGGGCGCAAAGGCGACGCTGCAAAGCGCGCAGACCAGCTTACTTGATGTTGGCATCGCCCGCGCCCAGTACGAACATGCCATCGCCGTACTTCTGGGCAGGGTAGCCACGGACTTCTCCATTGCGACCAGTCCGCTGCTCACGACTCCTCCGCCGATTCCCACCGGTGTGCCGGCACAGTTGCTCGAGCGGAGGCCGGATGTGGCCGCCACCGAGCGCACATTGGCCGCAGCGAACGCGACCATCGGCATCGGCTACGGAGCTTTCTTCCCCGATGTGACCATCTCGGCCTCAGGCGGCTTCGAAAGTTCGACCTTCCCGAAGCTGTTCCATTGGCCCAGCCGTTTCTGGTCGATCGGGCCGTCGATTTCCCAGGTAATCTTTAACGCCGGCCTCTACCGGGCCGAACTGAATCAGTACACGGCAATCTACAACGCCGATCTCGCCAACTACCGCCAGACCGTTCTCACCGCCTTCCAGCAGGTCGAGGACGATCTTGCCGCCACCCGCATCTACTCGCAGGAGGTGCTCACCCAGCAAGCCGCAGTCAATTCCGCACAGCAGCTTCTTGATCTTGAGACAGCCCGCTACCAGACGGGCGTCGACCCTTACATCAGCGTGCTCACCGCGCAAGCCACACTGCTGGTCGATCAGGAGACGCTGGTGGCCTTGCACATCGACATCATGGTTTCAGCCGTGAACCTGATCGAGGCGCTCGGAGGAGGATGGGACCTCTCGCAACTCCCGACTCCCTCCCAGGTAACGCAGAAGGTCCCCGCCGCCGATTACAAGCTGCAACGGTAAGCGCCAAGCTGTACGCGAATTCCTGCGGACTCGTAATCGCGAAGTGGGGCGTACGTGTGATCGCCCGTACACAAGTCACTCACCATGTCGCAGTGTTTCCGAGCACCCCCTGTCCACCAGCCTGGCCGGCAAGGAGCGCTCCACCATCGTCGAACTTTTGGCAAGCTATGTGGCTTCGACGCAGACGGTCCGCCGTTGGTTTGGCAACGGCCCGGTGTTATACTTTTTGGGTCATCGAAGACACGCTTCAAACGCACCTTGCTTCGCGCCAGGTTTGCCGGCGAGGCTGAAGATTTTTTTGCGACCGTGGCTGACGCTTGCGCCGGCCGGCCGCGCCAAGAGAGTTGAGAGTTACATGGTTGCCCTGATCACCGTCGTTCACATTCTGGTCTGTGCGTTTCTCATTATCGTGGTCCTGCTGCAGAGCGGGCAAAGTGGCGACCTCGCGGCCGCCTTCGGCGGCATGGGCAGCCAGACCGCCTTCGGCACGCGTACGGCCGCCACCATGCTCACCAAGGCAACAGCTTGGGCTACCGTCATCTTCATGCTGACCTCCATTACGCTTTCCGTGTACACCGCGCGACGCGCTCACGTCAGTGGCTCGGTGCTGGAAGGCACCCACTCGGCGCCCGCCAAGTCCGCACCGGCGAAAAAGTAGCGCCGTCGAACGCCAGGACCTTACCCCGTCTCGAACTAGCTCCGCGCTGGAGGGTTCAGGGCCTCCGCAATCTGCGGAGGTTTTTGTTTTGGTCACGGGAAGCTCAACTGACCAGATAATCCATGGCTTTGTCCCGCGTGTCGAAAGCCGATAATTCGCGGGCCGAAACGCAGCGGATGGCCGCGCAGCACCGCTCTACCGGTCGCGGAAAAAGCCTCCGCGACAGCAGGCCCGGGCAGCCCTTTTACTGGCTTGCTAATTTGTGATTACGAATTTGGGCGCGCGGCTGGCTTTCGCTCCGGCAAAGACGATAGCAGAGCCGACACTTCCCAACACGCGAATTTCCTGATCTCATGCTAGTGGACGCCACATGAGCCTGATCGACACAAAATTGATTTTCTGCGCCGTTATCTTCTTCGCCGGCGGATGCGGCGTCCTATTGGCTTGGGCGCTACGGGGCGGCGCGCGCGAGGGACGCTTCATGGCCTGGGGCGACGCCTTCGCGGGAGGGGTGTTGGCCGCGGCCGGACTGGTCCATCTGTTGAGCACCGGCGTCGCCGGCTTCCATCAGCTCGCGCCGCAGCTCAGCTATCCCTGGGCTTTTGTTTTGGCCGGCGCCGGTTTCTTGCTGATCCTGCTCATTGAAGGTGTGATCGTGGCCGATCCCGATCCCAATCAATCGCCCTTGCACAGCGGCTCGCGGGGCGCCAGCCACGAGATCGGTTCCTGGGCGCAGATGGCGGCCGCGCGGCCCTGGATCTTCGTCCTGCTGCTGGTGTTGTCGGTCCACTCCCTGATTGAGGGACTGACGCTGGGCGCCCAGAATTCCATCTCCGGCGCGCTGATCGTCTTTATTGCCATCATGGCGCACAAAGCTGTAGCTGGTTTCGCGCTAGGCGTCAGCTATCGGCGCTCCGGCTATTCGTTTCGCCGAGCAGCTCCGGTGGCGGCATTCTTTTCCTGCATGACGCCGCTGGGCATCCTGGCAGGCGCCGCGGTTGCCGCCCTCATTTCGCCGCACGGACGCTTGTTTTTCCAGGCCACGTTCGACTCGATCGGCGCCGGCACGTTTCTTTACATCGCCACGCTGGACATTATTCGCACCGAGTTCGAACTTCCCGGCGATCGCTGGCAGAAGTGGCTGCTGGCGTCCGCGGGCTTCGCCCTCATGTCGCTGCTCGCGCTCTGGATTTGAACTTTTCTCGCATCAATTTGGCTTCCAAGAAAATCGGAATCTGTTCCATCCCCATGCTCAAGTTGCCCCCAAGGCGGGGGTTATTGGAATCCGTTGCCGGGCAAGCGCCGTCCGCCGATGGGCTGTCCCAGCCACGCTGATCCCGCGGCAGGTTTGTCGCCCTTCTTTCCCTTTCCGTCCCACGTCCAGTACATGCCCACGTAGGCGTAGTTTTCCGTCTGCCCGGCAACGGAGTGCCCGTAGCAAAACAGAAACTGTTGGTTGGGGTTGTGCTTGAAGTGGTAATAGCCGCCCATGTCGATCAGCGTGGAAGCCTGCGTCTGCGGCGTGGCAAAGCCTTCCTTGCCGTGGGCGAAGACTTCGCCGCCGAACTCCAGCCGGTCGCCCGGGAAGGTGTATTTCAGCAGGAAGCCGCCGTAGGGGAAGTTGCGGTATTGGATCTGCGGGACGATGGTTTCGCCGGCGCCGCCGTCGAGGAGCCAGGGGCCGATGTTCTTTTGCAGCCAGAGCGGTAGCCTGTACCAGACTTTGCCCACACCGAGACCCCTGGCGTAGCTTCCAGTCGGGATTTCGAACATGGTAAAGGTGCCGATCTCTGGGACGTACTTGCTCTCTTTGATGTAGGCGATCTTCACGCCCAGCTCCATATCGGTCAGGCCGAAGGCGCTGGGTCCGACCCCGCCCGGAAGATAAACGGGATTGTTCGTCGGATGGATCGATCCCCAGGGCAGGATCGCATGGAGCTGGACCCTGGGAATGGCGCCCCAGTTGAACTCGAAGGCGGGGCCGGTTGAATCGTACTCAGCGGGGGTGCCGTCCATGCCGCCGAAGACGTAGAACTCGTAATGATGCAGTTCAACGGGAACCGGATCGTCGGTCTGGTACGGCGGTCCTTGCGCCCAAAGCCGCGGGACGGTCGTAACCAAGAGGATGAGCAGAGCCAACTTTAAGCGCTTCTGCCAATAATCCATCGACAATCCTCAAGCGGGTTCGGAGAATGGCAAGTAGCTTCAGATGTCAAAAGACAACGGGCGCCGGTAGTGGGTCAGTTTGAAGCTTTGTCGGGTAGAGCTGGCCTTCAGGCCAGCGTCCAAGGCGCTTATTTCGGCTATTGAGCCGGCTTTAGCCGGCGGCACAGCATCCTGCGCTTCGACGGAGGTTCAAACTGACCCGCTACCCGGGCGTCTATTCCTTTTTGTCCCGTCATTTCGTGAGCGCGACTACTTGACCCCAAGCACCAGAAAGTAATCCACGTGGTCCGCCTTGACCAGATCGTCGTGCTCTGACAGCAGGCGATAGCCCGCTTCTCCAGCCTCGCGGAGAACCACTTCCTTATCCACCCCATGATCGGCTCCGTTGCCGTTGCGCTCAATGATGCCCACCCGCGCTCCCGGCTTCAGCGAGCCGCGCAAATTTCGCAGCAGCGCCACCGGATCGGCAACCTCGTGATACGCCTTGAGCAGCAGCACCGCATCGACGCTATCAGGCGGCAGTTCGGGATTGTCGGGCTTGCTGAGGATCGTCTTGACGTTGTGCAGCCCCTCCTGGCGCGCGCGATTGTCGATATACGTCACGGCTTCCGGATTGATATCGACGGCATAGACCGTGCCGGTCTCGGTCACGCGCCTGGCCGCCCGCACGGTAAACCATCCGCCGCCGGCTCCAATGTCTGCCACGGCCTTGCCCGGCGAGATGCCAAGAATATCCATTACCTGATTGATGTGCAGCCGTTCGCCGCGGCCCGGCGTGTCAAAGATGGAGAGGTTGCCGGTGTAGGGCTTGCTGGTTGGCCTTTCTTGCGCCGGCGTTGCCGCCTGGGCATAGAGGCTGGTTGTGCAAGTGAGCAGTAGTAGGCAAGACCAGAGGCAGGAGCGGAATCGCATCCCTCCATAATGCCATGAAGCGATCAGGATAATGCTCCAATCTTATTTGGGCGGCAAGAGTCCATAAACACTCACCTGGTTTGCCGTTCCAACAAAGACCTTGCCGTTGGCGATAGTAGGCACGGTGAACTTCACAGATTGTCCGGGATTGTCGCGGGCGAAGCGCTGATTGGAGTTGTACAGCTCGCGCCCGAGGTTAAGCGCATCGTAGGCATGGAGCACCGCCGGCCCCTGGTGGGGGTCGTAGTAGGCGTCATTGTTTACCGCCCAGACAATCCCGTTGCTATTACCGTTGGCTGAGATGCTGACCGTGCTGCGCGTGATGTGATACGTAGTCGCGCTCTGCGACACTGGCATCCGCGACAGCATTCCATTGCGCAGACTGAAGGCCTTGATCGAGTCCTTGCCCGGGCTGTTTCCGGCGCCGAAGTAGACGCGTCCGTTCCAGTAAGCCGGCGTTCCCATCTGCTGCTTGAGCTGGCCTGCGATCTCCTGCACGATCTGCGGATCGCCTCGGGTTGCGGCGTTGTAGCCTCCCAGATTGTCGCGGTTCAGCAAATAGATGTGACCGTTCTTCGCGCTAGTGATCGCCAGCCGGCGATACGGGCCAGGCTGATCGGGCAGCAGCAACACGCCAGACGAACCGAGATCGACGTCACCCTCCTGCAGCTTGGCCTGATCGTAGGGAGTGAACGAGTCCACCAGCTTCAGGCCTTGTTGGTCCGGCCTCAGCTTCACCACGCTATCGCCGTAATTCATTCCCGGCTGCGGGCCAAAGGCGTCGAACGGCCCATTGGAGATGGAAAGATAAATGTCGCCACGGGCATCAGCCGAAGCGCCACAGCCGCTCATCCAGATGCCGCCCTGATAACCGTTGGGCGTGGAGACCCACGCCCCAACTTGCCGAAGGCTTGTGCCGTCAAACGCGACCACCCAGCCGTGATACATCCCATAATCGCCATAGGAAGCAAAGGCCACATAGATTCTGCCTTTGGAGAGCAGCAGCGCCGCTCGCTGCAACTGGAACTGCGAAGAGAATCTCAGCAAGCCCCCCCTGCTGTCCTGCGCCGTGCCCGGATAGGACGCCTGGATTATCCTCGGCCCTCCGAACTTCTCCGCGCCGGAGGTCAAGTCCAGAGCGTGCAAATGATGATAGAAGGCGCCGTTCTCCTTGGTGGCTGCGACGACGTACAGCGTGTCGCTGGCGACGTCAATCACCGGAGTGCTGGTGATCCCGATCTCCGGCACGATGTCACTGGAATGGACGTCGCTGGCGGCGAGCGTGGTGATGCCGGCAGCGGGGTTCAGGAAATTGACGCGCCACAGAGGAGTGGGAGTGGGCGAATCGGCGTCGAAGGCGTAGACGCTGTCATGTTGCGTCGCCACGATCACGACATCGTGGATGCCGTTGCCCGGTATCGCGACCTGCGGGACGTAGAGTGGCTGCGCGTACACGTACCCGTCGACCGGAAACGAGTACAGCTTGCCAAATTGCGCCGCGTTCACGTTGCGCGGCGTAAGCACGGTTTCCAGCGTGTTCTGGCCGGTGCGCGCGTTGTCATTGTGATAAGTAGCAACTACCACCTGGCCGGAGGCGGCCAGCGCCTCCGCGCTCATGCCGTGCAGGCGCGACCACGGGCCGGCCTGGGCCAGGATGTCCTCGTCGAGGCCTTCGTGCGACTGATAGATTTGGAGAACCACCAGGCCCAGAAAGATCGCCGCGCCAACCGACAACAGTCGAGCTCGGCTGCGGGAAATTGCTCCCAGCTTCCGCCAACTCTGCAACGCGAAGTAGATAAGGACGGCGAGCCCGAGACATAACCCCGCCACCGCTATTCCCGATTCTGAGGACAACACGAGAGCGTCTTGCGGCATGAGCAGGATCCCGATAGCGGTTCTCCAATTGGTGTAGAGGAGCTTTGAAAGGGCACGGCTTTAGCCGTGCCGCAGATCAAGTATATTGAATCGGGCTTTAGCCCATGAGAGACCGGTTTCACAAAATCTCGACTTTCACCACGGGCTCCTAGACTAGCTGTGCTTACTGGCGTTTGCAAAGGAATGATGCCGGCTTGGTCGCATTCCTGCCAGCCTGTATTCATGAAACATTGTAAGAATTGTAGCGGCACAATTTAGAGCGTGTTTCAAAAATACCTTTTGCGATGACCGTCAATTCCCTCAAGGGCTAGAGAGTCTGCGTGAGAACCGTGCCGTCCCTCAACCACCCCGACAAGCGCAAAATCG
>VFSW01000141.1_pt1 | contig 92347 bp, 83 predicted proteins | sample 5358111 | NCBI WGS metagenome assembly VFSW01 (sample SAMN11554181, study PRJNA540505) | mine drainage metagenome | isolation source: sediment from site ElyBrook_90M | place: USA: Ely Copper Mine, Vershire, VT | collected 2017 | reverse complement strand
ACTTGCACCCGCTAGAGTGCGCCCATGCTGGGCGCACAAACAAAACGCCAACTGCTTGCAGTTGGCGTTTTGTTTTGGAGCGAGACTATTGATCAGAACTTGAAGTGAAGCCCCGTGCTGATCCCGACCAGGTGGCAACCACCCCAGGTGGTCGGACCGTTACTGGAGCCATCAGCAACCACACTGCCGGCAGCTGGAGAGTTGGTACCGTCATGACAGTCCGTGGTAATTCCACGACCCCCGGCACCCAAATCATAGTGCGCGTTGCCATGGTTGATCGTGCTTGCCGCGTTGAAATACCAATACAACTGTTTGTCGAGCTGGCGCTTGTAGGCCATGGTGTACATGTCCGCCGTACCGCCAACGGTCGGGTTGTAGTTATGCTGACCACCAGGATCTCCCGGCGTGCCTCCCGCATGAGCCCAGCCGACGCTCACCTCATCTTTAGGCGAAATCGTCTGGGTCAGCGCCAACCAGCTGCCATCACGACTGCGTTCGTTCTGGAACTGGAGGTAGGCAGGAACATCACGCCGCAAACGTTCAAGAATTCCACTCACGGTCAGGCCGAAGTCAAACTTGTACTGCGCGCCAATCTTGGCGGCCCACTCGTTGGCGACGTCAGTGGTATAGGGAGGCGTTCCACCGGCTAATCCAAACTGGGTGTTAGGGCCGTATATGGGATTGGGGTCAAGATAGATCGCTCCCGGGTTATTATTGTTATACCAGTTATAGGTGGGGTTAAGTGAGCCAATCCCGTCACTGTTGCGATTAACCCCCTGATGGACCTCGTAGGCTGCTGTCCCGTAGAACCTCTGGGTTTCATACTTCAATGCAGTACTAAAGGAGTTGTTAAAACCCCCATCATCGCAATTCAGGGGCAAGTTGCCGCTACCGGGTACGTTGCCGCCATTACAATTGGGCGAGCCTGCCGACTGGACCACGTTGTCATAGGTTCGGTTTTGCCCGGGCGAGTACAGCACATCCATGCTAAAGCCACCGTATTTGTTTGAATTCCACCAGATCGAATGGTCCTGGCGAGTACCGAATTCCACCCGATTATCCCCGCCAGAGTTCCCCATTACGACAGCATAATCCCCAAGCATTCCTGAGAAAGGATTCATGCGATCGGTAGCTTTCTTGTAAGGCGTGTAGGTAGTCCCGAATTTCAAAGAACCCCAGTCACCCTGCCTCAAACCCACAAAGCTATCCCCGGAACCCAGCGTTCCGGACACCGAATTGGACTGTGCGGTATAGGAGGTCTGGATGCCCGGGGTGGCTGTGATGGCCACTGAAGCCTCAAGCTGATAGATGAATTTTACATCGCTGTCACCGATTTGATGGTCACCACGGTAACCAAATCCGGACTTGTTAGTGGAAAGATCAGGCAGCCAGCCCACACGACCATAAGGCACAAGGTTCAGGGCACCGGGCGCCATAGCGCGAGCAGACTGGACGTAACTGCCCGGCGTTGCCCCAGGGTTGAAGTGTGAAGCGGTCATCCCGCTCATCCCCTTGGTCACATCATCGACCGAAACGTCCAGCACCCCATAGAAGCCCTGGAGGATTTTGTCCAATCTGGGTTCATTACTGCCTCCGCCCATGGACGGGGGCGCATTATGGACTGTCTTTTCGATTTGATCCTGTTTCTTTTCCTGGGATTCCTGTTTCTTTGTCAGTTCATCCAGTTTTTTCATCAGCACGCGCATCTGTTCTTTCAGCGCATTCACTTGATCCTGCTGGTCATCTGCGTAGACCGCAGCGGGAAAAACCATGGTTGCCCCCAACGCCATGGCAATTGCCAAGGCACCGGGTCGGAGTTTGATGCGCTTCATCATGCTGTGACCTCCTCAGGTTGGCGCAGCACTGGTCACTCACCCCCGACCGTGCCACTTAGTATAAGAAACCACAAATTACTGTCAGTCCAAAAAAAAGGCAAGCACATTCCGATACAATTTTTAAATAAAATTGACACAAATCAAGCGGATTACACAAACAAAAAGGCCATGTTCCAGGAAATCCGGAACCACCAGAACCCACAGTTTATAGTCTCTATAACCCTATCGACCGGGTCCACCGAAGTCGGCAGGATCAGGTTGTCAATCAGGCCATTCGTAGGATAGGCTAGGCAGTTTTCCGTGACTCACCTCCTGCCGGAGCACCTCATGCCATTCGTCAGCCACAATCCAGCCACCGAGGTTGTCAGCGCACGTTTTCCCAGCCTGGACAACAAGGCTTTGCAATCCGCGCTGGCCGACACACACCTCGCCCAGGGGGCCTGGCGCCTCACCTCCTTTGCAGAACGCACTCAATCCCTGCAACACTTAAGCGCAGGGCTACTGGCCCGACGGGACGAACTGGCCAGGCTGATTACTGAAGAAATGGGGAAAATCCAGCGCGAAGCGCGGGCTGAAATCGAAAAATGCGCATCGCTCTGTGACTACTATGCCGTTCAGGGCGAGGCCTTTCTGGTGCCAGAACCCATCGTGATAACCGGGGCACGTAGCTACGTGACGTATACGCCCATTGGGGTGGTGCTGGGGATCATGCCCTGGAATTTTCCGTTCTGGCAGGTATTCCGCTTTGCCGTGCCTGCCCTTATGGCAGGCAATGGCGTGGCATTCAAGCATGCGCCCAATGTTCCGCGCTGTGCCCTGGCCATTGAATCCCTCTTTCAGGATGCCGGGTTGCCCGCACATCTTATGACCAATCTGTTTATCGAAGACGCGCTGGTCGCTGAAGCAATCGCCAGTCCTCATGTGCATGCCGTCACCGTTACCGGATCCGAGCGTGCTGGCCGCTCTGTTGCATCGCCGGCGGGAGCGCACCTTAAAAAATGCATTCTGGAACTGGGGGGGTCTGACCCTTTTATCGTACTTGCCGATGCCGATCTGGAATGGGCTGCACGCCAGGGGCTAAGCGCTCGCTACATGAATTGCGGTCAGGCTTGCATCGCGGCCAAACGCTTTATTCTGGTTCCTGAAATCGCCGACGATTTCATTCGACTGTTTGCCCAACGGGTTGCCTCACTCAAAGCGGGTGACCCTTTTGACCCTACTGTCACACTGGGTCCCATTGCCCGCAAGGATTTGCGCGACCAACTGGATCTTCAGGTCAAGACCGCACTCTCAGGAGGCGCCGAACCACTGATGGGAGGACACCCATTGCCAGGAGCGGGGTGGTTTTATGCGCCCACGATTCTTGACAAGGTCACGACACAATCACCCATCTGGCAGCAGGAGCTTTTCGGGCCGGTCGCCCTGATCGTTCGCGCCAGGGATGAGGACGATGCGTTGCGCCTTGCCAACGACACGCCTTACGGACTGGGTTCTACATTGTGGAGTCGCGACAGCCAGCGCGCCGAACAGTTGGCCCGGCAGATTGATGCAGGTTGCACCTTCATCAATGGCCTGGTGAAGTCGGACCCGCGTCTGCCGTTTGGAGGCACCAAGAATTCGGGCTTTGGACGTGAGTTGTCGTCCCACGGAATACGGGAATTCACCAACATCAAGACCGTGTGGATAAAAACCCCTGCCTAACCCAGAAACAGTGAATATGCCGGATTGTTGCTCTCGTCTACCCAGGGATACCCCAGCTGGTCTAAAAACTTCCTGAAAGCCTTTTTGTCCTTGGGGGGCACTTGTAGCCCGACCAAAACCCGTCCGTAATCTGCTCCGTGATTGCGGTAGTGAAACAGACTGATGTTCCAATCCGCACTCATGCTGTTGAGAAATTGTGGAAGCGCACCGGGTCGCTCGGGAAACTCAAAGCGATAAAGCATTTCATGACGTGCTTGCGGCGCACGTCCTCCCACCAGATGGCGCACGTGCAGTTTGGCCATTTCGTTGTCGGTCAAATCCAGTGTCCTGATACCATGAGCATTGAACGATTTCAGCAAAGCCCTGGTTTCCTTTGCATCGACCACCGAAATTCCGACGAAAACGTGGGCCTGATGTTCGTCAGCGTATCGGTAGTTGAATTCCGTCACGGCACGGTTTCCCAACAGCTCACAAAACCTGCGAAAACTTCCCGGTTGTTCCGGAATGGTGGCTGCAAAAATAGCTTCACGTTTTTCACCCAGTTCGGCCCGTTCAGCAATGAAACGCAAACGGTCAAAATTCATGTTGGCACCACAAGCAATAGCCACCAACGTTTTTTTGTGCAGCCGATCACGTGCCACAACCTGTTTCATGCCGGCAATGGCCAGGGCGCCGGCCGGTTCGAGAATGGCGCGAGTATCGTCAAACACATCCTTGACTGCGGCACAAATGGCGTCTGTATCTACGGTAACCACTTCATCGACCAGTGTTTGGCACAACCTGAAAGTTTCAACGCCGACCTCGCGCACCGCCACACCATCAGCAAACAGCCCAACCTGATCCAGTTTCACGCGGCGTCCGGCGGCCAATGACTGCTTCATGGCATCAGAATCCTGGGGTTGAACGCCGATGATGCGAATATCGGGACGCACTCTTTTGACATAGGCCGCAACACCTGCGATGAGTCCACCCCCTCCGATGGCCACAAAAATAGCTTCAATGGGTTGGGAATACTGGCGCAGGATCTCCATTCCGATGGTTCCCTGTCCCGCGATGACGTCGGGGTCGTCGTAGGGGTGCACAAAGGTGTACCCATGCGTTCTGGCCAGTTGTTTGGCATGCTCCTGGGCTTCGGAGTAGGACACGCCCTCCAGGATTACTTCGGCCCCGCGGGCACGCACTGCTTCTATCTTGATAGAGGGGGTTGTGGTTGGCATCACAATGACTGCATGGGCGTTCATACGCTGTGCCGCCAGAGCTACCCCCTGAGCGTGGTTTCCCGCACTGGCGGCAATTACTCCGAGCGCCAGTTCGCGAGGCGTCAATGACGCCATCTTGTTGTAGGCCCCGCGCAGCTTGAAGGAAAACACGGGTTGCAGATCCTCGCGTTTCAGCAAAACCGTGTTGTTAAGGCGCCGTGACAGTATTGGAGCGGCCTGCAACGGACTTTCAATGGCCACCTCATAAACACGGGTTGCGTTGAGAATGCGTTCCAGATAATCAATTTTCATAAAAATTTCACCCTCGAGGTCACTGAGAGTAGCAAACTTTCCTCCAATCCCCAAAACCGGTTGAGCGCGCCCCCGCTTGAGGTTATGCTGGAAGCTGGAAGCGAGGTATGACAATGACTCAGGACGACCTTAAGATTGCCGCAGCGCGGGCTGCCCTGGAATACGTTCCGGACAACGCCATTGTGGGCGTCGGTACGGGCTCGACGGTCAATTTTTTCATCCAGGAGCTTGGCAGGATCAAAGGTCGGATTGAAGGGGCCGTTTCCAGCTCCGAGGCATCCACGCAACGCCTCAAAGCTGCCGGCATACCTGTTTATGACCTTAATGGTGTGAATGATCTTCCGGTTTACATTGACGGTGCCGACGAAATCACCCCCCATCTGACCATGATCAAAGGGGGGGGTGGCGCTTTGACGCGTGAAAAGATCGTGGCAGCAGTAGCCCGGCAATTTGTGTGCATTGCCGACGAAAAAAAATTGGTGCCGGTATTGGGAAACTTTCCTTTGCCTCTTGAGGTCATTCCCATAGCGCGCAGCTTTGTGGCCCGTGAAGTTGTGCGGTTGGGAGGACAACCCATACTGCGCGAGGGGTTTGTCACTGACAATGGCAATATCATTCTGGACATTCATCATCTGAAAATCCAGAATCCGGTTGAAATGGAAACACGTTTGTCTGGCATCACCGGTGTGGTCATGTGCGGCATTTTTGCCCGGCGCCCTGCTGATGTCCTGATTCTTGCCACGACAGAAGGGATTCGCATCTCGACACATTAGCCAGGGGAATTCAATCATGCCCACAGAACATATCGCCAAACAATTCGACGTAGAACTGGAAACAGTTCGAGCCAAGGTTCTCAAGATGGGGGGCCTGGTTGAAGAACAAATCGAAAAAGCCGTCGAATCGCTACACGAAGGTGACATGGCGCTGGCCGATGAAGTCATTGCCCATGATCATCGCGTCAACGGCCTGGAAGTCAGCATTGACGAGGATTGCACCCATATCATCGCGCGTCGCCAACCTGCTGCCGGAGATTTGCGGCTGGTGTTGGCCATCATCAAAACCATCACCGATCTTGAGCGAATCGGTGACGAAGCAGAAAAAATTGCCCGCATGGCTAAATTGATTCATGGGGCAGACCACCTGCACGCCCAGCGACCGGTGGATCTGCGTCACGCTGCTCAGTTGGCCGTTCATATGTTGGGCCGTGCGTTGGATGCATTTGCCCGTCTGGACGCCAATAGCGCCGCCCAGGTCCTGCGCGACGACCAGGATGTGGACGAATCGTTCCGGGGAATCCTGCGCCAACTCATCACTTATATGATGGAAGATCCCCGCACGATTTCCAATTCGATTGAAATTCTGTTTGCCGCCAAAGCCATTGAGCGCATTGGCGATCATGCCAAGAATATGGCGGAATACGTTATTTTCCTGGTAAAAGGAAAGGACGTCCGCCACACCTCGGTGGAAGAAATCGAACGCGCTGTAATTAACTGAAGCCCAATCAGGTAGCCGGGGGTACGTAGCCCGATGCCTGCTCTGCTCCGGCGCCAAAGAAGTGGGCTTCCATCTGTTGGGCAAGGTACTGACGCGCCTTGATATCCGCAAGGTTAAGCCGGTTTTCGTTGATCAGCATTTTTTGCATCTCAAGCCACGCTTTCCATGCTTCCTCCGAAACCTCATTGAAAATACGCGCGCCCAACGGTCCGGGGTAAGGGGGGAAATCCAGCCCCTTCGCCTCGCGTTGCAACTTGATGCAGTGAACAGTACGACTCATGATTTGACCTTTGCAACAGAATTGTCCTGAATTTGTTTGATAAAGACCTTGGAAAGCCTTTGATAGTTGTAAAGCTCCTGTTTGGCCTGCGGAAGCTGGTCTATGGATGTCTCGACAAAACCGCGTTCGGCAAACCACTGCCCGGTCCGTGTACTCAAAAGAAACAGGCGGCGGATAGCCAGCGCGCGGGCTTGCTGTTCCACATGTCGCAGCAGGGTATCTCCACGGCCCAGATTTCTGAAATCCGGGTTGATCGCCAAACAAGCCAACTCACCCGCTCCTTCGTCGGCAAGGGGGTACAGCGCCACGCAACCAATGACCCGCCCCTCGTGAACCAGCACTGAAAAACGATCAATTTCGGCTTCCAGCAACACCCTGTTGCGCTTAACCAATACCCCATCCGCTTCGAGGGGCTCGATAAGGGAAAGGATTCCCGGAACATCCTCCAGATTGGCAGCACGCAAAACATCGTGTGTGTCCCGGGTCACCATGGTACCAATTCCCTCTCTGGTAAACAGCTCCTGTATCAAGGCGCCATCCACATGGCGCGTGATCAAATGCACGCGGGGTACGGTACTGCGGCAGGCCCGGACCGCACAGGGAAGATAAAAAGCCACATCTTCTGGTTGCGGTTGACCGCTTTTCAGTAGCGCCTCGGCTTCCTGTGCCATCAATTCAGAGATTGTTTCTCCCTTACTGTTCAGGACTCCCGGGGTATCCGTCAGAAAAATAAGCTTTTCTGCCTTCAGGGCAATCGCAGTAGCCGTAGCGACCTCTTCCACCGTCAGATTAAAAATTTCACCGGTGGGAGAGTACCCCAGGGGCGGCAAAAGAACGATCTCTTCATCATCCAGGCGTCTTCGAATTCCCTCGGCATCGATTTTGCGAACCAGGCCGGTATGTTGAAAATCGATGCCATCCACCACGCCAATGGGGCGCGCGGTAACAAAGTTTCCGCTGGCTACCCGGATATCCGAACCTGCCATGGGAGAATTGGCCACCCCCATGGAAAGCAGTGCTTCGATTTCAAAACTCAGCGTGGCAGCTGCTTCGATAACACAACTCAATGCCAGTGCATCCGTTACCCGCGTGCCCTTGACGTAGCGTGGCGTGACCCCTCGTGCAGCCAACCGCGCCTCAGTTTGTGGACGGGCGCCATGGACCAGCACCAGTCTGACTCCAAGGCTTTCCAGCAGGTTGAGATCATGGGTCAAGGCAATGAACTTGCCATCAGCAACGACTTCTCCACCGAAGGCAATCACAAAAGTACGATTCTGAAACGCGTTAATGTACGGCGCTGCGGAGCGAAACCAGTTGACGAATGAGTCGGATTGGATCATGGCCAAATTATAGCGGCTAGAAGGTCTTTACTTCCATAAAATCGCCCCAGAGGCCCTGAAGCGTTGCTACCATGGCTAGTGCAGCCGTTTCCGTGCGCAGGATTCTGGGGCCCAGCTTAAGCGTTTTAAACCCCACGGCAAATGCAGCATCTTCTTCTTCTGCCGTCAGTCCTCCTTCCGGCCCCACCAGAAGCACGACAGGCCCTGCGGGGGGCTTGAGTTGTGACAGATTAAATTCCCCACGAGGAGACAGCATGAGTCGCATTCCGTCAACTGGTAAGCCGGACAACCAGTGGCGCAGAGACTGTACAGGATCTACCAGCGGAATGCGATTGCGCCCCGATTGCTCGCAGGCGGCTGTCACCACGCGTTGCCAATGTGCCTGCCTGCGTTGTGCGCGTTCCTCCGAAAGGCGCACCACGTTTCGTTCGGCCAGTAGCGGCGAGCAGCGAGACACTCCCAGCTCAACGGACTTTTGAAATATCCAATCCATTTTCTCGGTCGCGCAAAGCGATTGCCCCAACCACAGGTTAAGCGGAGACTCGACTTCCAGCGCCGTAAAGGTTTGCCTGGCCACGGTAACAGCAGACCCTGCGATGCGATCGATGCGCACGAGGTACTCCCCTCCTGAGCCATCAAACAGCACCAGCTCGTCACCCACACCCCGGCGCAATACGCGAACAGCATGATGGGCCACACTTTCTGGTAATTCAAACACGGGCGTTTGTCTCAACGGGATATTGCAATGGAAGCGCGGTATGGCCATGAGGTTCGTCAGGGCAGAAGACCCCCCATGCTATCATGAGTGAATGCTCGACCAGCTCATCATGGCCGTCAAAACGGTCGCCCATCAGGAGGTCATGCCCCGATATCTTAAAGTGGCGCATGATCGCAAAAATGATGGCAGCCTGTTTACACAGGCTGATCTGGCTGCTCAGGAGGCCTTGGTGAGCGCGCTCTCCAAAATTCAGGATTGCCCCATCCTGGGTGAAGAAATGCCCGAATCCCTGCAACAAACGCTGTGGCAGGAAAGTAGCGATGGGGTCTGGTGCGTCGACCCGATTGATGGAACTTCCAACTTCGTACATGGCATCCCCTATTTCGCCATCTCAGTGGCTTTGATGCGTCAGGGTCGCCCAGTGCTGGGTGTCGTTTATGACCCCGTAGCCGATGAAGCCTTTGCTGCACAGAAGGGTCAGGGTGCATGGCTTAATGGGATAAAAATGCCCATCCAGATTGACGTACCCACGTTTGGGGATGCCATTGCATCTGTAGATTTAAAACGATTGCCAGAAAAACTGGCGCGTGCGTTAAGCATTCGCCCGCCTTATGCTTCACAGCGCAACTTTGGCGCCAGCACCCTGGAGTGGTGTTATGTTGCTGCAGGCCGATTCAACCTTTACCTGCATGGTGGACAAAAGTTGTGGGATTACGCTGCAGGCTCGCTGATTTTGCAGGAAGCCGGGGGAAGGTATTGCACTCTGGAGCACGATAAATTCTGGGAAACTTCGCCCTGGAACCGCTCTGTGATTGCTGCCCTGCACCCTCTTCTGTTTAGCGAATGGCTGGAATGGCTGCGGGATCGCGCCTGACCGCTTTCTTTTTTGGCCCTCCCACCTGAGCCAGCATCTGGGGCGCATGTTCCAGCAGAAATTGCTTGAATGCCCGCGCTACCGGCGACAACCTCTTTTCGCGGTGATGGACAAGATACCAGTCCCGCACGATGGGCAGACCAGGCACCGGAAGAATAATCAGCCGTCGTGTTTCCAACTCCAGAGTCACAGTGTGTTCGGACAAAAATGCAATCCCCATGCCGGCAATGGTGGCTTGCTTGATGGTTTCGTTGCTGCTCATTTCCATGCGCGGCTTGACGACCAACCCATGAGATGCCAGAAATCGCTCCAGCAGTTGGCGTGTTCCCGATCCCTTTTCGCGTAACAGAAATGGCTCTTCCGCCACACGCTCCAGAGTCAGGCGCTTCATCAGCGCCAGGGGATGACTGGGTGGCGCTACAATGACGTGCGAATTGCGGGCAAAGGGCTCCGTGATCACCCCGAGTTCTTCAGGGGGTTGCCCCATGATGACCAGGTCGACTTCATTATGCGTTAGCTGATGCACAATTCCTTCACGATTGCTAACAGACAATTTCAGTTGAACCGCAGGGTGCAGTTCGCAAAATCGGGTCAGGAGTATCGGCGCAAAATATTTGGCCGTGCTGATGATGGCAATATCCAGCCTTCCGCTGACGCCTTCACGCAGGCTTTCGATGGCCTCCTGAGCATCTTTCATTTGACGGGAAATGATGCGGGAGTGTTGATGCAATTCTTCGCCTGCCTGGGTTAAAAAAATGCGTTTACCCATCTGTTCAAACAGGGGGATTCCAACTGCGTCTTCAAGTTGCTTGATTTGCATGGAAACAGCGGGTTGCGTGAGGTGAAGCTCTTCGCTGGCACGGGAAAAGTTGAGCAAGCGCGCCACAGATTCAAAGATTTGAAGTTGTCGGAACGTAAAATGCACATCAATCCTCTTTTTTATAAGGTCATTTTATAATGGCTTTATCATTTAACCATAATTTTTTATAATGGAAGCCTGAGCCTGTATCCTCTGCTTCATCAAACCCCGCAGAAGATGACCACAACCGCTGGCTAGTGGATAATTAGGGAATTACACCCAATACCAACCCATTTCATTTAAAAATTGCCCTTACGAGGAGAAATTTCATGAGTATCCGTGTCGGAATCAACGGTTATGGTCGCATAGGCCGCAATGTATTGCGTGCCTTATACGAATCTGGAAACAAGCGGGGCATAGAGATCGTGGCCATCAACGATCTGGGCAACCCCCAAACCAACGCCCATCTAACCCGGTACGATACGGCACAAGGTAAATTTCATGCCGATGTTGCAGTGCAAGGGGACTCCATGGTGATCAATGGCGACCTCATACGCGTCTTTTCCCAGCGCAACCCGGCTGAGATCCCCTGGGGCAGTGTGGGCGTGGATGTGGTCATGGAATGTACCGGGTTATTCACAACCAAGGAAAAGGCTTCGGCCCACCTCAAGGACGGCGCCCGCAAAGTGATCATTTCCGCACCCGGCGGAAAAGACGTGGACGCCACCGTCGTCTATGGCGTCAACCATAAAATACTCCGCTCCGATATGACGGTCATTTCCAACGCTTCTTGCACAACCAACTGCCTGGCGCCACTGGTCAAACCCCTGCACGACCATATTGGCGTGGTCAAGGGTCTGATGACCACGGTCCATTCGTACACCAACGACCAGGTTTTAACTGACGTATACCATTCCGACCTGCGCCGCGCCCGCTCCGCAACCATGTCAATGATTCCCACCAAAACCGGTGCCGCTGCTGCCGTAGGACTTGTAATGCCTGAACTGAACGGCCGGCTTGATGGGTTTGCGGTGCGCGTCCCGACAATCAACGTATCATTGGTAGACCTTACTTTTGAGGCCGCACGGCCCACCACCGTCGAAGAAATTAACGGCATCATGAAAGCGGCTTCCGAGGGGGCGCTCAAAGGGATACTCAACTACAACGCCGAGCCTCTGGTGTCCATCGATTTCAATCATGATCCCGCATCCAGCACCTTCGATGCCGGACTGACCAAGGTTACCGGGGGCAACCTGGTCAAAGTGCTGGCCTGGTATGACAACGAATGGGGTTTCAGCAACCGGATGCTGGATGTCACGGCGGCCTGGATGGCCGCTGCCTAAAACAACTGTCATCAACACGACCAAGGTAAAACCATGAGCGTCATTCGCATGCAAGACCTCGATCTTGCCAATAAGCGCGTACTGATTAGGGTGGATTTCAATGTGCCACTGAAAAATGGCGTCATCACCGACGATACCCGGATCCGTGCAAGTCTGCCCGGCATTCGGCACGCCCTGTCTTCAGGTGCGAGACTCATGCTGATGTCACATTTGGGACGACCCACTGAAGGCGTATTTGATGAATCACAGTCACTCGCCCCCGTGGCGCGTCGACTGTCAGAGCTTTTGGGTGCGCCCGTACCACTGATACAGCAATGGCTGGACACCGATGTCACTGTGGCCCCAGGCAGCGTAGTGATGTTTGAAAACGTCCGCTTCAATCCCGGCGAAAAAAAGGATGATGATGCACTCGCCAAGCGCATGGCCAGCCTGTGCGATATCTTTGTCATGGATGCTTTTGGAACTGCCCACCGCGCCGAGGCCTCAACCCATGGTGTTGCCAAGTACGCCCCCATAGCGTGTGCCGGGCCGCTTCTTGCGGCCGAACTGGAAGCGTTGGGACGAGCGCTCAAGCAGCCTGCGCGCCCGCTGGTGGCAATTGTCGCCGGTTCCAAGGTGTCAACCAAGCTGACCGTGCTGAGCACGCTTTCCCATAAGGTGGATCAATTGATCGTTGGTGGAGGAATTGCCAACACCTTCTTGCTTGCCGCAGGAAAAAAAATCGGCAAATCACTGGCCGAGCCTGATCTCGTCCCTGCGGCACGCAAGATTATCGATGACACGAACGCCCGCGGAGGGCATGTTCCCCTACCTGTAGATGTGGTCGTGGGAAATGCGTTTTCCGAAACCGCGCAAGCAACGCTCAAGTCCGTGGATGAGGTCTCAGATGACGACATGATTTTTGACATTGGACCTGAAACTGCAAGCCAATTGGCGGAAATCATCAGGAACGCCGGCACCATTGTCTGGAACGGCCCTGTGGGCGTTTTTGAATTTGACCAGTTTGGCGAAGGCACCAAAGCACTGGCAATGGCCATTGCAGATTCTCACGCGTTTTCCATCGCCGGCGGTGGAGACACCTTGGCCGCCGTAGCCAAGTACGAGATTGCAGATCGTGTTTCCTACATTTCCACCGGAGGAGGTGCGTTCCTTGAATTTCTGGAAGGGCGCGACCTCCCCGCTGTCCGCATTCTGGAAACACGCACACATTAACGCTTCATAAACCCACAGGAGTTTCATGCAGATGCTTCGTCGCACCAAAATTGTTGCCACTATCGGACCCGCCTCCAGCAGCCCCGAAGTTCTCGAACGGATGATTCTGGCTGGCATGGATGTTGCCCGCCTTAATTTTTCTCATGGTTCCGAACAAGATCATAGTGCCCGTGTCGAATTAATCCGTTCGATAGCAAAACGGCTCGGCCGAACCGTAGGGATCCTGGGTGACCTTCAAGGCCCCAAGATTCGCGTCGGCAAGTTCCGCGATTCGCGCATCGTATTGAAAGCGGGTGACTCTTTCATTCTGGATGCTGACTGTGTCCTGGGTGATCAGGATCGTGTCGGCCTCGATTATAAAGAGCTCCCAAGGGATGTTTTCAGCGGCGATTCGCTCCTTCTGGACGACGGCAAGATAGAACTCAGAGTGGATCATGTTACGGCCAATCAGGTTCATACCAAGGTCATTCAAGGCGGGACACTGTCCAATAACAAGGGGATCAATCGGCGTGGCGGTGGATTGACCGCCCCGGCATTAACCGAAAAAGACATGGAGGACATCAAGCTCGCTGCCCGTCTGCACGTAGACTACCTTGCAGTCTCCTTTCCACGTTCCGGCGCCGACGTGGATTGGGCGCGCGACCTGATGGTCAAGGCCGGGGGCCATGCCCAGATCCAGTCCAAGATAGAACGTGCCGAAGCCATCGATGCTCTGGAAGATATCATTTCGGCCAGCGATTCCATCATGGTGGCTCGTGGCGACCTGGCCGTGGAAGTGGGAGACGCTGCCGTTCCTGCGTTGCAAAAACGCATGATCCGGCTTGCCCGTCAGATGAATAAAACGGTCATTACCGCAACCCAGATGATGGAATCCATGATTTCAAGTCCGGTACCTACCCGTGCAGAAGTTTCTGACGTAGCCAATGCCGTGCTGGACGGAAGTGACGCCGTCATGCTTTCGGCTGAATCAGCCGCTGGTCAGTTTCCTGTCGAAGCGATTGCCGCCATGGCGCGTGTGTGCGCCGAGGCGGAGAAACAGGACGGCCAAACATTTGTGGAGCGTCAGGAACTGGATCGTATCGAACGGGTGGAAAAAGCTGTGGCTCGCGCCGTTATCCATACCACGCGTCATCTTGAAGTCAAAGCCATCGTTGCACTGACCCAAAGCGGCACCACAGCCTTGCTGATGTCTCGCGCTGATGTCAACGTTCCAATTTATGCCATGACCTCTGTGGAAGAAACGCAACGCAAGGTCACCCTGTTCAGGGGGGTCTATCCTGTCGATTTTCAGCATGGTAACGAGGGTCCGGCCCAGATCATGGCTCAGGCCGAAGCGCTGTTGTTGCAACTCGGCGCAGTCAAGGCGGGCGATTTGATCCTGTTGACCATTGGCGAGCCCATTGGCAAACCCGGAGGGACCAACACCATGAAAATCATTCGTATTGGGGAACACAACTAAAACGATGGCCATGCAACCCGTCTTCCGCACTGAAATCAAATCGCTCCCATTGATCGCCCGCGGCAAGGTACGCGACATTTATGCCGTAGGAGAAGATCATTTGCTACTGGTCACGACGGATCGTTTATCCGCCTTTGACGTGGTGTTTCCCACGCCCATACCCAACAAGGGAGTTATTCTCAACACCTTGACCAATTTCTGGTTTACTTACTTCCAGGACTTGATCCCCAACCACCTTAGTGGCATTGACCCGGAAAGTGTCGTAACGCCTTCAGAGCGTGCTGAGGTGGCCGGGCGTTCAGTGATTGCCCGACGCATGCGGGCCCTCCCGTTGGAAGCAGTAGTGCGGGGCTATCTTGAAGGCTCAGGATGGAAGGAGTATCAGAATAGCGGTTCAATATGCGGTATCGCTTTACCTGCGGGGTTGCAAAGGGCTGCCAGATTACCTGCTTCGCTGTTTACCCCTGCTACCAAGGCAGCTGCGGGCGATCATGATGAAAATATCGACTTTGCCCGGGTATCCGTTTTGGTGGGGAGTGATCTTGCAACTCAGGTTCGTGATCTGTCGCTCCAGCTTTACGAGGCTGCCGCGGTGTACGCCCTTGAACGAGAAATCATCATTGCTGACACAAAATTTGAATTTGGGCTGGACGAGGCAGGAAAACTCACCCTTATCGACGAGGTACTGACACCCGATTCTTCCCGGTTTTGGCCCAAAAGCACCTATCGGGTTGGTACCAGCCCCGAGAGCTTTGACAAGCAATTTGTCCGGAACTGGCTAGAGTCCATACACTGGAACAAACAACCCCCGGCGCCAGAGCTTCCGGCCGAGATTGCCGCCGGAACCAGCGCCCGCTACCAGGAAGCCCTTACACGCCTCACCCATTCGTAAGCATTTTCTGAACCCTGGCCCATTCGGCCAAAGTTACCGGGGTGATGGACAAGCGATTGCCGCGCGCCAAAACTCGCATATTCTGTAGCCCTGGCGTGGCGCGCAGTTCGTCTAACGACAGTAGCCGGGTTTTTTTGATTGCCTTGATTTCCACGCAAAACCAGCGCGGAAGCTCCACTGTGGCTTTTGGGTCATAGTAAGGGGATTGGGGGTCAAACTGGGTTGCATCGGGTCTCGCCAAACCCGAAACCTCGGCCAAACCCACGATTCCAGGTTCTGTACAACCGGAATGGTAAAAGAGGACTCCATCTCCCAACCGCATGTCGCGCATCATGAAGTTACGCGCTTGGTAATTGCGTACCCCAAACCACTCCACGCGTCGTCCTGGCATTTTCAGGACATCATCAATGCTGACCTCGGATGGTTCTGATTTCATCAACCAACAGGTCATGAAAAGGGGGTCCCCCGCAGGTGCCGTCCGGTTGGCATCTTGAACCCAAGCCTCTAGAAGGTGGCTACCCACCGGGTGCATCAGGCGATTCCAGCAGGACGCGCGCAACAGCACCCATCAGGTCAATAGCCGGGTTAGATGATTATCGGCTCAAAGAATTAAAACCGTAACAAGCACCCCAGGGGAATCTCAAAAAAGGGATTCCTGATCGACGAAGCAGCGATCCAGCCGCTCCTCCAAGCCTTTTATTCTACGCTTTACATCGTTAATATCCCATTTACTCGATGCTTTTTGTTCAAGCATCTCGTAGACAGCGTTGAGCCCAGCCATCACAGCAGCTCGTTCGGGCCCTACCCCTTCCGAATTGGCTCGCGCATCACGCATGCGCCGGTCAAGATCCTTGGCTGCTTCCTGTAGCAGAGGCTGATGCTCGGGGTCACAGGTCACCTTGTAAGAGCGGTCCAGAATGGAAATTTCTACCTGCACGGACTGTGGTTTGGCCATACCTAGTCCGGCACCTGCTCAACCAATTGCTGCAGGCGGCGACGCGCCTCTTGTATCTTGACAGAGAGATTACCGATCTCATCAGACTTGACAATCAGTTCCTGACGCAAGCGCTGATTTTCAGCGCGCAGGAGATCGCATTGGCTGATAACGCGATCGATCTTCTCTTCAAGGGCGGCGAATTGCTTTTCCATAGGCTCAATATAAATGGGTGAGTGTTCCGGCGTCAATTATCCTGTCTTTGCTTTGCTTCGTGCAAATGTTTGGTTACAATTGCAACAGCAGATGTGAATGGTTCACATCGGGGTGCCCGGATGTGCTTACGCAGTCCGGGTTAAACGGGAAACAGGTTAAATGCCTGTGCTGCCCCCGCAACGGTAAGTCCTGATCACTTCGTCATAACAGTCACTAGGTCGGAAGGTTCACGCCCACGGCCCGGGAAGACGACGAAGGTTTTCGGATGAGCCCGGATACCGGCCCCACGCTCCAAGTCGCCAGATGGTCTGGCGCACTGGAAATACTGCGGGGTAGCAGTATTCAGGCAAGCATCTTCATCGGCAACAGCCGATTCGCAGTCCGCCTCGAATTATCCCTGGTGTTTCCCTGTCCTCTACAGGGAGATTATTTTGACAATTTACACTAGACGCATGGCCTTTAAAGCCATTGTACTGTCCGCCACCTGGTTCGCCTTACCCAGTCATGCCGACACCGCCACTGAACCCGTATCGGGATTGTCACCCATCACCGTCATGTCATCCCGCTTCGATGAACCTTTGGACCAGTCGCTCCCGCAAACCACAATCATCACTTCTGGCGAGATTGAACGCAGCGGCTTGTCCGATGTTTCGCAAATCTTGCAAAAGCTCGGCAACGTCCCCACGCGGATCAATCTGAGCGGCACCCAGGATCAATCGATTGATCTTCGCGGGTATGGCATCACCAGCGACAACAATGTGGTCATTCTGCTGGACGGGGTTCGTTTGTCCGAGATAGAGCAGGCGGCGGCGCGAACTTCCATGATTCCGGTGGAGTCCATTGATCACATTGAGATCACCCGCGGCGGTTCCAGCGTACTTTACGGCGAAGGAGCCACCAGCGGGGTCATTAATATTGTCAGCAAGAATCATCCCGGCAACAGCACCATCATTTCGGGGGGTCTGGGTAGCTTTGCCACCAAGGAGAGCAACCTCTGGACCTCGCGCCAAATCGATGGCACTTCCGTTGCCCTGTTCGGAAAAACCCTCAATACGGACAATTATCGTGACAACAACCAGGCCCAGGTTCGAACAGGGGGGGCAGCAGTACAGTGGCAACCCGATGCAAACCGGACACTTGGGGTGCGCGTGTACTCGGATTCTGAAGACACACGATTTCCGGGCCCCTTGACGCTGACACAGTTTCAACAGAACCCAAGACAGACATTTACACCCAATGACGCTGGCAATATCGGCGGAAATGTTGTGACTGTTTTTGGTAAAGCCATGGTCGACAATACTGAGCTCGCAGTAGACGGCAATGTCCGCAACAAACAGTCAACAAGCAACCTGCCCAGCCTTGGCGGATCCACCAACATCTCTGCAAATTTTGAAGATCTGACACCCCGCGCAAAAATTCACGACGCATGGATCAAGAATAATGACCTGACGATGGGTATTGATCTGTCCCGCTGGGATCGGACGTATTCGTCCATCTACCCCGCTTACCCCCAATATTCTACGGTGGGGGAACACTTGATCCAGAATAGTGACGCCCTTTACCTGAGGGATGACTGGAATATCGATTCGGTAGATCGCATCGTTGCTGGAGGACGTGTCGAACGCATCCAGAAAGAGTTGGCCTCCAATGAATCGTCAAACTTGCACGCATATGAATTTCAGTACATCCGAACCCTTTTTTCCAGACTGGAATCGTACCTCAGAACAGGGGAAAGCTATCGGGTTGCCAACATTGATGAACTGCGTGGAGCCGCAGGCAACCTGCTGCCACAAACCTCCACTGACTTTGAAGCTGGCATCAGCTGGAATCGTCTGGCCCCAAACAATGCGTCATTGCGCGTATTTCGCAGCAACATCCACAATGAGCTGGTTTTTGATCCCGTGCAGTTTATCAATATCAATTTACCCCCGACCCAACGCGAAGGCGTTGAAATTGACGGACGCTATCAAGTCGCTTCAAACTTTGCCCTGCGCGGATCGGGACAATGGATCAAGGCCATCTTCGTGGACGGCGTCTATCAAGGACATAGAGTTCCGCTGGTCCCCCAGTTCAACATTCAAACCGGGGCAGAGTGGAAACCCGAACAACACCAGACCCTGGATCTGTCTGCCCGTCTGGTTGGACAGCAGTCCGTGGATTCTGATTTTATGGGGACATTGCCGCCGATTCCGTTCTACTGGACAGCCGACTTGCGTTATAACAGCGTCCTGTCAAAGCAATGGACCCTGGTCGCTTCTGCCAACAACCTGTTAAACCGGCAATATTACGACTACGCCAACAGCTACGGGGCATTCTACCCATCGCCAGGACGGAATTTGGGAATGCTGGTGAAATACGCCTTCTAGACAGAACGACGTGATACTCGAGCGCCATGCAATAACATGATCGCCACGTGGATCGGAGCAGCGACTCCGATCCAAAAAGCAAAGGCCTTCAAAGTGGAGGGCGCCCAAGTTACCAGGGCGACCATTAACCCGGCAATGCTGACGTGATCAGGGTATCCCGACAGCAGGTAAAAACTGCCGTTTGCCAGAATTTCGGCCAACACAATGCTGGAGGAACAACAAAGCACCAATACGCCCAGGCTTCGCCATTGCATCCGGGCATGCGCAGCAAATATTCGACCCGCCAGCCACAAAACGCCGTATGCCGGGATCATGAACAGGTAGGCCGGGGTAAGGCGGAAATCAACCACTCCGCCCCAGGTGACCATTGCATAATCCAGCGCCCCCACCAACCCCAGACCCAGCACCCACAATCTGGCCTGGCGAAGATAAAAGCCCCCCAGAAAAAAAGCCGCCCAAGTAGCTTGGGGCAAATGCAGTGGCGTTGCGTCATGCTGACCGTGCGTGACCATAACGAGCAGCACCAGCAGCACGCCTATCGCCCACCGGGCACGGTAATCAAGTTGCATGTGGATCCTGGATCAGAAAATTAGCAAACACCATGAAGGGATGTTATCAGATTCCGGGCGGCGCAGGGGTCATGGTACGGTATACTGCCCCTCTCGCGTTTCAGGACTGCAGCCAGTGCCTTCGTTGATGCTACCCATTCAAAGCGCCGCGCTGTATCGGCGCTTGTTGCGGTACGTTGTACCGTACCGCTGGGAATTTTTTGTGGCTATTGTCGCCATGGTCATAACAGCGGCCACAGAACCCCTGCTCCCGGCTTTGCTTAAACCTCTGCTCGATATGAGCTTCATTCACAAGGATCCTGCATGGATCCGGTGGGTACCCGTAATGTTGCTCGGGTTATTCGTCGTACGCGGCATCACCAATTTCGTTTCCAAGTTTGCCATGAACTGGGTAGGCAACAAGGTTGTCATGGACCTGCGCAGTCAAATGTTTAACCGCCTTTTACAGTTGCCGGTACGTTATTTCGACGACCACCCTGCAGGAACGCTGATCTCGAAGCTGGTGTTTGACGCCAGCCAGGTCATGACAGCAGCCACTACAGTTGTCACCAACCTCGTCACCGATACTTTTGTTGTTATGGGATTGCTGGGATGGCTGGTTTACCTCAACTGGAAGCTCACCAGTATTACCTTGCTGGCCGCACCTCCCATTGCCTGGATCGTGAAAAAGTTCAACACCCGGTTACGCAATGTCAATCGCGAGGGCATGAAAGCGATGGGCGGTATCACCACAGTACTGGACGAGTCGATTGGATGTCAGAAAGTCATCAAAGTCTTTGGCGGCGTCGCTGTGGAAACAGAACGCTTTCATCAGGCCAGCAACTGGGTCCGTCGCCTCAACATGAAACAAGCAGCCGCGGGTGCGGCGAATGTCCCTCTGGTTCAATTTTTTGCAGCCCTGGCCGTGGCCGCCATTGTCTGGCTGGCAACGCTGCAAGCCAGCGCTGACGAAACCACGGTAGGTGGGTTTGTATCGTTCATAACGGCCATGATCATGTTGCTTGCCCCCCTCAAGCGCCTGTCTGACATCAGCGAATCGCTTCAACGTGGGCTGGCAGCATCAGAAAGCGTTTTTGAACTGATTGACCAAAACCCTGAAGAGGATTTGGGAACGGTTGTTCTGGAACGCGCACAGGGGCACCTTCAATTTGAGCATCTGTGTTTTACCTATCCTCGCGGCAACCGTCCTGCGCTCGACGACTTCAATCTCAGCATTCGTGCCGGGGAAACCGTTGCTCTGGTAGGTCAATCCGGGAGTGGAAAAACAACACTGGTCACGCTGATTCCGCGCTTTTATTCACCCACATCGGGGCGCATCCTGCTGGATGGCCACCCTCTTGCATCCCTGACCCTACCCAGCCTGCGCGCCAATATTGCTCTGGTTAGCCAGGACGTGGTGCTGTTCAATGACACGGTGGCCCACAATATTGGCTACGGCCCTTTACGAGGCGTGGCACTGGATCGCATCCGCAGCGCGGCCAAGGCTGCTCATGCCCTGGAATTTATTGAACAACTGCCAAACGGATTTGAGACATTATTGGGTGAAAACGGTGCGCGTCTGTCGGGAGGGCAACGACAGCGTATCGCCATTGCGCGTGCCGTTTTGAAAGATGCGCCAATACTGATTCTTGATGAGGCCACTTCGTCATTGGATAGCGAATCAGAACGAGCCGTACAAGCCGCTCTCGAAGCATTGATGGTTGGACGCACCACGATTGTCATTGCCCATCGATTGTCCACCATCGAGAACGCCGACCGCATTGTAGTACTGCACGAAGGAAAAATCGTCGAACAGGGTACGCATCGTGAACTGCTCGAAAAAAACGGGTATTACACCCGGCTGCACCAGATGCAACCACTCACCGATGCTTAAGCCACAACTTGGCGTAGCGATAAAACGTGGCATGCGCATTGGAAATTGCCAGTAGCAAGCCCTGCCCACCGTCCAGAAATCCGCGTTGCAGCACATAGGTTCGAAAAAAAGCCCAGAACCCATGCGCCAGGGCTTTCAACAAACCTGAACGCTCCTTTCTCTCAAAAGCCTGCTGCGCTCCAAGAGTGGAGTATCGATTGGCCTTGTCCAGCGCTTCTTCCAGGCTGGTGTACGTGTCATGCAATAACGGTTGTGTCAGGGTTCCTACCTGCCCTGTGATGATCAGACGCTCGTGCACCAGATCATCTGTAAACTGCGCCTGTCCACGCTTGAACAGGCGTGTAACATGGTCGGGCCACCAACCTCCGTGGCGCAGTGTGCGGCCACAGTAACGCGACGCCCGCGGCATGCGATATGCCGAGAAGGCATCAGGCGCCTTCATTGTCATCTCGATTTCTGCCCTGAGAGCCGGAGTTACCTGCTCGTCAGCATCCAGTGATAACACCCAGTCGCAAGAGGCCAGCGCCAGAGCCCGATTTTTTTGTGGGCCGAAACCGGGCCAGTCCGCAGCCACTTCAACGCGTGCACCCAGTGCCCTGGCAATATCCACGGTAGCATCCGTACTGCCCCCGTCAAGCACAATACGTTCATCTGCCCAGGCTACCGACTTCAAACAGTCGCCAATGGATGATTCCTCATTTTTGGCAATCACAATGACCGAAAGTGTCATGAATAATAGCTCCGGTACCACGTAACAAATCGTTCCAACCCTGTTTCCAGGGGTGTTTCAGGGTGATACCCCACAGCTTCTGTCAGGTCGGAAATTTCGGCAAAAGTTTCCGTTACATCGCCTGGGCGCATGGGCAAATACTGCCGGATGGCTTTTTTGCCCAGGCAGCGTTCCAGGGTAGCAATAAATATCTCAAGCGACACCGGTTGGTGATTGCCCAAATTATAAATACGCCAGGGAGCATCACTCGTGGCTGAATCAGGACGCTTCCGGTCAAAGGCGGGATTGGCGCTTGCCGGTAGCGCCAACACCCGCACTACACCCTCTACGATATCGTCGATATAGGTGAAATCCCGATGCATTTCTCCCCGGTTAAATATCTGGATCGGGCTGTTGGCCAGAATTGCTTTGGTAAAAAGGGAATAGGCCATGTCGGGCCGACCCCAGGGTCCATAAACCGTAAAAAACCGCAAACCGGTTGTTGGCAAGCCAAACAAGTGACTATAGGCATGTGCCATCAATTCGTTGGCCCTTTTGGTAGCTGCGTACAGACTGACAGGATGGTCGGCCGGATCATGTACGCTGAATGGCAAGCGGGCATTTGTGCCATAAACACTGGAAGAACTGGCGTAAACCAGATGGCTTATCCTGCGCTGGCGACATCCCTCCAGCACCTGGTTGAATCCGGTCAGGTTTGCATACACGTAGGCCTGTGGGTTTTCCAGGGAATAACGCACCCCTGCCTGCGCAGCCAGGTGAATGACATGCGAAAAATCGGATTCTGAAAAAAACGCTGCCATTTTGCGTTCATCGCCAATATCAAGAGCGTAAAAGCTAAACCCCGGCAAACTGCTCAAGCACTTCAGTCTGTCCTGCTTCAGCGTAACCTCGTAATAATCATTCAGGTTGTCAATACCGATAACTGCATGACCATCCCGCAGCAATCGCCTGGCCACATGCATGCCGATAAATCCCGCAACTCCAGTGACCAGTATTTTCATGGACAAATTTTAGCATGGCTGCAAACGCGGCTAGCCGTGGTTTGACGCACAGCCTAGAATGACGGCATGCGTAAAATCCTGATCATCAAGACTTCCTCCCTGGGAGACATCGTTCACGCCCTGCCGGCCATTTCTGACATAGCAAGCCAATGTCCCGATATTGCCGTGGACTGGATGGTTGAAGAGTCTTTCGCGCCGATACCTGCACTTCATCCTGCGGTGCAGCGCATTATTCCGGTAGCCACCCGGCGTTGGCGCAAAGCGTTGTTTTCAAGAGAAACCTGGTATGAGATCGCATCATTGCGCCGGATGCTGCGGGACAGATCCTATGATTTAACCATTGATTTACAGGGTCTCATTAAAAGCGCAACGCTAAGTTGGCTGGTACCAACACACCGGGTAGGTTATGCCTGGTCAAGCGCCAGAGAACCTTTGGCCACCTTTGCCTATCAGGAAAAATTTACTGTTCCCTGGGCGCTTCATGCAGTGGAACGCAATCGACTGTTAGTAGGGCAGGCACTGGGGTATGTCCCGAAACCTGAAGTACGGTATGGACTTAATCCACCAGTAAGCGCTCCTCCCTGGGCGCCCACCAAACCCTATGTCGTTCTGCTCCACGCCACCAGCCGTCCCCATAAAGAATGGCCCGAACAGCAATGGATCGAACTTGGACAACGCCTCCACAACCAGGGATTAAGCACCGTCATTCCTGGAGGCAGCAAACTCGAAAGGGCGCGAGCTGTGCGTCTTGCCAGTGGTATTCCGCATGCCCTGGCGGCACCCGCAATGAATCTGGCGGAGCTAGCTGCACTGCTAGCCCACGCGCGTTGCGTGGTTGGTGTGGATACCGGGTTATCGCATCTGGCTGTTGCGCTTAATCGCCCGGTAGTGGCAATTTTTACCGCAACACGCCCGGAAGATACCGGAGTTTACGGCAGCCCACTGGCGTTAAATTGCGGCGGAAAAAAACAGATTCCATCGGTAGAAACAGTACTGCAAGCAGTGACAGCCTCATGTTGACCAACCTGCGTGGCTACTCGATGTTGACGTGGTTTTTGTTGCCGCTGGCATTTATACGCCTGTTGTGGCGTAGCAGGCGTCAACCTGGATACCGATACCATTTGTATGAACGGCTGGGCCGTTACTCTTCGCTTCCAACGCGTCCGGTCCTCTGGTTACATGCCGTTTCGGTGGGAGAAACCCGTGCTGCTTCGGCCCTGATTCAGTTGATTCGCAAAGAGTATCCGGAATACCAGCTGGTGCTGACCCATATGACACCAACGGGCCGAGAAACGGCACCAGACTTGATTGGCCCCGACGTCATACGCTGTTACCTCCCTTACGATGTGCCTTTTGCCGTGCACAGATTTCTCAATCACTTCAAACCTCGCCTGGGATTGTTGCTGGAAACCGAACTCTGGCCCAATCTGATCCATCTTTGCGCCAAGGCAGAGATCCCGTTATTGCTGGTTAATGCACGTCTATCCGAAAAATCAGCGGCGCGTTATCGTCGCTACCCTGCCCTGACGCGCGCCACCCTAGGCCAACTTGCCCTGATCGCCGCCCAAACTGAAAACGACGCGCAGCGTCTTCGCAATCTGGGTGCCCGTGAGGTACTTGTCACCGGAAATCTTAAATTTGATACGGCGTTAACAACTTTACCCGATGCCGAAATATCATCACTACGCGCTCTGATCGGTGCTGATCGTTTTGTGTGGATAGCTGCCAGCACACGGCCCGGAGAAGAACGATTGCTCCTCGAACTGCTTCCCGCACTGAATTGTCCCACCGGGCTCCTGATCCTCGTCCCACGCCACCCGCAACGATTTAATGAAGTGGCCGAACTATTGACCAGTCTTGACATTCCTTTCGTACGCCGATCGGAAAACCGCCACATCCCGGCGGATGTACAAGTAATGCTAGGTGACAGCATGGGCGAACTTCAGAGCTATTACCAGATTGCCAATGTGGCGTTCATCGGCGGCAGCCTGCTTCCTTATGGCGGGCAAAACCTGATTGAAGCAACCGCCGCAGGTTGCCCGGTCCTGATTGGCCCTCACACCTACAATTTTCAGGATGCTGCAGAAGGCGCCATCGCTGCGGGTGCCGCATTACGTCTGCAAAACGTCAGGGAATTGCTTTCCGTGCTACCGTCCTTGTTACGAAATGAAGAAGCTCGTCAACGCATGGGCGCTGCCGGACGACAATTTACATTGCAACATCAAGGCGCTGCTCATAATATTCTGGCCCTGGTCCAACGTTATCTACCCAAACCTTTATGAGCAAGGCATTTACCCGGGAGTCTGATTCCGAACTCGAAGACGAATCTTCCGAGCCCCTACCCGGTCTGCCCAAGGGGGTACCCAACTACATTACTCCAGCCGGACACGCCGGCTTATGCAATGAAATGGAGACCCTGATCCGTGTTGATCGCCCCAAGGTCGTAGAAACCGTAGCATGGGCTGCTTCCAACGGTGACCGATCGGAAAACGGGGATTACATTTATGGCAAGAAACGCCTTCGGGAAATCGATCGACGCCTGCGTTTTCTTACCAAGCGCCTGGAAATTGCCCAAGTGGTTGACCCGCTTCTTCAAGCGGGAAACGACCAGATTTTTTTCGGAGCTACAGTCACCGTCAACGATGAAACTGGTGTGCCGCAAACCTACCGCATCGTGGGAGTGGATGAAATCGATCCGGCGCGCGGGCATATCAGCTGGATCTCTCCACTGGCCAGGGCATTGCTCAAGTTGCGCGAAGGAGATCTGGCACGCTTTCAGAGTCCTGCAGGCCCTCGTGAACTGGAGATTGTGGAAGTCCGTTATGAATCAGTAACCTTCAAATCTAAAACTGAAACCGTACCGGCTGTAGCGCGTGGTGAAGGGGGGGAATAACTGTTTCGAACAGGGTTTCAGATCGCAACACCCCGCCACTGTCCTGTTTCCAGCGAATCACCTCCATTGCTGGCGCATCCCCCACAACGGCCAACAGGCAGCCTCCGGGGGCAATCGCATCAAGAAAGGATTGCGGCATCACGGGAACGGATCCGGTCAGTACGATAACATCCCATCGCTCTCCGGGACGCCAGCCTTGTGCAGCATCACCCACTTCAACCAGGACGTTTTCATAACCACCCGCCTTCAGATTTCTTGCTGCGCCCGTGGCCAGTTCGGGATGAATTTCCACGCTAGTCACTGTAGCAGCAAGCCGACTGAGCAATGCCGCCATATAACCGCTCCCGGTTCCCACTTCCAGTGCCCTGTCGGACTTTTTGATACGCAATTCCTGAAGCAGGCGTGCTTCCATCTTTGGTGACAACATGGATTCTCCCAACCCAAGCGGAATTTCCATGTCAGCAAAGGCCATCCCTCGCCAGGGCAGGGGGACAAAATCTTCGCGACGAACTTCATAAAGCAGATCGAGTACCGTGGTGTCCAGTACTTCCCAGGGCCGAATTTGCTGCTCAACCATATTAAACCGGGCTTGTTCTATATTCATGAGCACAATTCCATTGGACTGGGAGGGGGACAATATTGTACCAAACTCGGACCCTCTGTGAGTCAAACAATCCATGGAAATGGCCTTGCCCTTAATCAAGGTTGCATCCCTGTTGCCGCATCCGGAATGCCGAATCAGGGTAAACTGGACGGGGTTTTGCAATCCTGTAGACCGCGCCTTGCCTTTTTCAGGGATATCCGAATGAAGAAACTGACCAGCCGACTTTATTTTTGGGTATTGATTGCCATTCTGATCGGTGCCACTTTCGGGTTTTTGGACCCAAAGGATGCGGTGGGTTTCAAGCCTTTAGGTGATGGGTTCATTGCCCTGGTCAAAATGATGATTGCTCCAATCATTTTCTGTACCGTCGTGCTGGGAATTGCAGGGGCCGGGGACATGAAAAAAGTGGGGATGGTCGGCGGCAAGGCCCTGATCTACTTCGAAGTGGTGTCAAGCCTCGCGCTCGCCATTGGTTTGATTGTCATGAACACGTTACAACCCGGCAAGGGTTTCAATGTCGATCCGGCCACCCTCGATCCCAAGGCAGTGGCCAACTATGCAAAAGCCGCATCCGAACAGTCTGCAACCGATTTTGTGCTGCACATCATTCCCAAAACCATGTTTGACGCTTTCTCCGGCAATGGTGACCTGTTGCAGGTCCTGTTGGTAGCCATTCTCTTTGGCTGGTCACTCAGCCACATTGGTTCTGCCGGAGAATACGTTCATCGCCTGATTGTGGAAATGTCGCGTGCCCTGTTTGCGATGATGAATACCATCATGAAACTCGCTCCCCTCGGAGCGGGCGGCGCGATGGCCTTCACCATAGGGAAATACGGAGTGGGTGCACTGGCGCCCTTGATGTCCCTGATGGGCAGTTTTTACCTGACCTGTTTGATTTTTATCCTGGTGGTGCTGGGATCCATCAGTGCGCTGGTGGGTTTCAACATTTTGAGATTTCTTTCGTATATCAAGGATGAACTGTTAACCGTTCTGGGAACTTCTTCTTCCGAATCGGCGTTGGTCCCCTTGATGGAAAAACTGGAAAAGGCGGGCTGTCCCAAGGCCGTGGTTGGGTTGGTGGTCCCGTCCGGTTACTCCTTCAATCTGGATGGAACCAACATTTATCTCACCATGGCAGCATTGTTTGTGGCCCAGGCACTTAATATAGACCTCTCCCTGCAGCAGCAACTGAGCCTGCTTCTGGTCGCCATGTTGACTTCCAAAGGAGCTTCAGGGGTTACAGGGGCGGGCTTCATAACGCTGGCTGCCACCCTGGCTGTGGTCCCTTCCATCCCGATTGCGGGTCTCGCCTTGATCCTGGGCATTGACCGCTTCATGTCCGAAGCCCGCGCCATCACCAATTTCATTGGGAATGGCGTCGCCACCATCGTGGTTTCACGATGGGAAAAGGAATTGGACTACGACAAGCTTAATCTAGCCTTGAAAGGTTAATTCTCGGAGTTACCGAATGAACGCCAATCCAAAATTTCTTGCCGATACGGCCCATGTCGACCAGGCATCCGTCGCACCTTTGCCACATTCCCGCAAAATTTACGTTACAGGCTCGCGCCCTGACATTCTTGTCCCGATGCGTGAAATCAGCCTGTCTGAAACGTCGGCATCATTAGGCGCAGAAATCAACCCACCGATGACGGTTTACGATACCTCCGGGCCTTACACAGACCCTGCGGTACACATTGACATTCGCAAAGGTCTTGCACCCCTTCGCGAATCCTGGATCACCGAACGACAGGATACCGAATCCCTGAACGGGCCAAGCTCCAGCTATGGAATGGAACGACTGACCGACGCGTCATTGGCCGCCATGAGATTTCATCTTCATCGCCAACCTCGTCGCGCCCTGCCAGGAAAAAATGTTACCCAGATGCATTATGCGCGACAAGGCATCATCACTCCCGAAATGGAGTTTATCGCCATCCGTGAAAATTGTCGGCGCAAGGAGATGATCGATACCCTCAATCGCCAGGGAAAACCCATTGCCCGCCTCCTAGGCACTCAACATGCGGGAGACCCAATGGGTGCGTTCATTCCAGAACTGACGACGGCGGAATTTGTACGCGACGAAGTGGCGCGTGGCCGCGCCATCATCCCGGCCAATATCAACCATCCCGAGTCTGAACCCATGATCATCGGCCGAAATTTTCTGGTCAAGATCAACGCCAACATCGGCAACTCGGCAGTCAGTTCCGGCATTCAGGAAGAAGTCGAAAAAATGACCTGGTCCATCCGTTGGGGTGGTGATACCGTCATGGATCTTTCCACAGGAAAGAATATCCATGAAACCCGCGAGTGGATTATCCGTAATTCACCGGTTCCTATCGGCACCGTTCCAATCTACCAGGCACTTGAAAAAGTGGAAGGACGCGCTGAGGAACTGACCTGGGAAATCTTCAGGGACACATTGATCGAGCAGGCTGAACAGGGCGTGGATTATTTCACGATCCATGCCGGCGTTCGTCTGGCCCACATTCCCATGACCGCCTCACGCATGACCGGAATCGTGTCACGTGGCGGCTCCATCATGGCCAAATGGTGCCTGTCCCATCATCGCGAAAGCTTTCTTTACACCCACTTTGAAGATATCTGCGAGATCATGAAAGCCTATGATGTCAGCTTTTCGCTGGGTGACGGCCTGCGACCCGGTTCGATTTATGATGCCAACGACGAAGCGCAGTTTGCCGAACTAAAAACCCTCGGCGAATTAACCGAAATTGCCTGGAAACATGATGTTCAAACCATGATCGAAGGCCCGGGCCATGTCCCGATGCATAAAATCCGCGAGAATATGGATCTCCAACTCAAGCTGTGCCATGAAGCCCCCTTTTATACCCTTGGGCCCCTGACCACTGACATCGCTCCGGGCTATGACCACATCACCTCTGCCATCGGCGCCGCCATGATCGGTTGGTATGGCACCGCGATGCTGTGCTACGTCACCCCCAAAGAACACCTGGGTTTACCAGACAAAAATGATGTCAAGGACGGCATTATGGCCTACAAGATTGCTGCTCATGCCGCCGATCTTGCCAAAGGTCATCCCGGCGCCCAAATGCGTGACAACGCCCTTTCCAAGGCGCGTTTCGAATTTCGCTGGGAGGATCAATTCAATTTGGGTCTGGATCCGGACAAGGCCCGCGAATTTCACGACGAAACCTTGCCACAGGAAGGGGCCAAGCTGGCTCATTTCTGTTCCATGTGCGGACCCCACTTCTGCTCCATGAAGATTACCCAGGATGTCCGGGATTATGCAGCACGCCAGGGGGTTGCCGAAGACGAAGCACTGAACCGGGGACTTGCCGACAAGGCAAGCGAGTTCCTGGAAAATGGTGCAGAACTGTATCGCAAAGTGTAATTGAATGGATCTGCTTTTACTTGCCAAAGCGGCCATTCTGGGAATTGTCGAAGGCCTGACTGAGTTTTTGCCCGTTTCCAGCACCGGGCACCTGATTGTGGCAGGCAGTCTGCTTAACTTCAACGACGAGAAAGGCAAGGTCTTCGAGATCGTTATTCAGTTTGCCGCGATCCTGGCCGTATGTTGGGAGTATCGCGCCAAGATATTTTCAGTGGTCCGGGGTTTACCGCACGACCCCAAAGCTCAGCGATTTACATTCAATATGATCATCGCCTTTTTACCAGCAGCGTTTCTGGGTTTATTGCTGGCAAGTCGCATCAAGGCTTATCTGTTTGCCCCGGTCCCGGTTGCCCTGGCCTTCATCCTGGGGGCTTTTGTGATTATCTGGATAGAGAGCAGGAAGCAACCCGTGTTGGTAGAGGAGGTCGATGACATGGATTGGCAAACAGCCCTTAAAATTGGCTGCTGTCAGGCAGTTGCCCTGATTCCGGGGACTTCCCGGTCGGGCGCCACGATCATGGGCGGGTTATATTTTGGGTTATCGCGCACTGCAGCCACGGAATTTTCTTTTTTTCTGGCCATCCCTACGTTATTTGCGGCTACGCTGCATGAACTGGTTAAATACCATCAGCTTCTACACAGCGCTGACCTGGGTTTGTTTGCCGTGGGCTCGCTGTTTTCATTCGTGTTTGCGTTTATTACCGTTCGCGCTCTGCTGCGTTACGTCAGCCACCACAGCTTTAACTTCTTTGCCGGGTACAGAATTCTGTTTGGCGTCATGGTCCTGGTTTCCAGCGCCATGGGGTGGATTAACTGGTCGGGTGACTAAGCATTCAGATTTCGATCAATTCGAAATCGTCCTTCCGGGCGCCACACTCGGGACAGACCCAATTTACCGGAACATCCTCCCAACGCGTGTAGGGTGGAATACCGTCATCGGGCGCCCCCAGTTCTTCGTCATAAATGTATCCGCAAATCAGGCAGAGATAGGTTTTGTAGCCATTAGCAGCTTCCATGGTCTTCCCGGAATTGAGTTAGAATGAAACGCATCGAAATGATTGAATTGCCTGCCAAGGTCTCAACCTGACCATGCAAGCCCTGCATCATAAAACCTGACACCTAGAAGAGCAACCTTCGTTCATGACTTCGCCGCCCCCTGCTGTGCTGATTTTTGCAGCCACCGACCCCAGCGGTGGTGCCGGTTTGCAAGCTGACGTTCTGACACTTGCCAGCATGGGCTGTCATCCGCTATCGGTAGTCACCGGCATAACGATTCAGGATACCACCGGCGTTGAAGACGTCATGCCATTGGACGCCGAGTGGGTTGCAGACCAGGCTCGCTGCATCCTTGAAGACGTGCCGGTGACTGTATTCAAACTGGGAGTCCTGGCCAGTGTTGAAGCCATCGCAGCCATTGCTGAAATTGTTTCGGATTACCCGGAAATTCCTTTGGTCCTTGATCCTATCCTTGCCAGCGGTCGCGGGGATGAAATGGCTTCAGAAGATATGCTTTCGGCCCTGCGCGAACTGATCATTCCCCAGTCAACTATCGTTACGCCCAACACCCTGGAAATTCTGCGCATTGCTTACGACGACCCTCCCGAAGAGGGCAACCCCGACTTTGCTGAAGCTGCACGACTGATTTTGGAGACCGGTTGCGAATATGTGCTGATTACCGGAACCCATAGCAATTCCAGTCAGGTTATCAACACATTGTATGGTCGTGAAGGAGTTATCCGCTCCGATGGCTGGGAGCGCCTCATGGGCAGCTTTCACGGTTCGGGATGCACGCTAAGCTCTGCCATAGCCGCGGGTCTTGCACAAGGTCTTGACATGGCTGAAGCCGTAGCCGAAGCGCAGGAATATACCTGGCAAACCCTTAAGGACGCTTTCCGTTTGGGCATGGGACAACCCATTCCTGATCGGCTGTTCTGGGCTCGCGACGAACCTCCGGTGGGCGATGTCCATTGATCGATCCATCATTCGGGGCTTGTATGCCGTTACCCCTGAAATTGCCGATACTCGCCAGTTGCTGAGCCAGGTTCAGCAAGCCATCGACGGAGGAGCCACCCTGTTGCAGTATCGGGCCAAAACCCTGGCCCCGACGCTACGCATGGCACAGGCGCAAGCTTTGGCCACACTCTGCCAGTCACAGGGCGTTGCCCTGATCGTCAACGATGACATCGACCTCGCACGTGCCTGCAAGGCCTCCGGGGTGCACTTGGGCCATGATGACAAACCAATGCGGAATATAGGTTATTCAGATAGTGATTGCTCACTTCTGGTTGGTATCTCGTGCTATGACTCCCTCGCGCTTGCCCTTGCTGCTGAAAAAGCAGGAGCGGGTTACGTGGCGTTTGGCAGCTTTTTTTCTTCCAAAACCAAACCGGCAGCAGTGCGTGCCTCCCTGTCCCTTTTGCGAGAGGCCCGTCAGCGACTTGGTGTCCCGATTGTCGCCATTGGTGGCATTACCCTGGACCATGTGGACGCACTGATCGAGGCTGGCGCTGATGCTGTTGCCGTAATTTCGGCGCTGTTTGAGTCAAGTGACATTACCGAAACAGCCCGCCAATTCAACCATCATTTCGAAGGAAGACATGACCAGCTTCAACGACCAGCTGTTTGAACGGGCCCAGTTACATATCCCGGGGGGAGTCAATTCCCCTGTTCGTGCATTTCGCGCCGTGGGAGGAATCCCTCGCTTCATTGCCCGCGGCTCAGGACCACGCGTTTGGGATGTTGATGGCCGTGAATATATCGATTACGTTTGCTCCTGGGGTCCATTGTTGCACGGTCACGCCCATCCGGCCGTAGTCGAGGCTGTCCGGGAAGTTGCCGGAAAAGGGCTGAGTTTTGGTGCCCCTACTGAACTCGAAATTGAACTGGCCGAACTGGTCTGTCAGCTTGTGCCATCGATCGAGCAAGTTCGTTTGACCAGTTCCGGCACCGAGGCCACCATGAGCGCCATCCGTCTGGCACGCGGCTTTACCGGGCGCGACAAGATCGTAAAATTTGAGGGCTGTTACCACGGTCATGGAGATGCGTTGCTGGTCAAGGCGGGCTCGGGAGCGCTGACCTTTGGGCAACCCGATTCGAGCGGGGTCCCGTCAGATCTGGCTGCACATACCCTCGTGTTGAATTACAACGATGTCCCCCAACTGGAATTGTTATTCGCTCAGATGGGAGACACCATTGCCGCCGTCATCGTAGAGCCTGTCGCTGGCAATATGAACATGGTTTTGCCCCAACCCGAATTTTTGACCCGTCTTCGTCAACTGACGAAAGCCCATGGCGCTTTGCTGATTTTTGATGAAGTCATGTCGGGTTTTCGGGTTGCCCTGGGAGGAGCTCAATCCATTTATGGCATTTGTCCCGACCTGACCACACTGGGCAAAGTTATCGGCGGAGGGATGCCGCTTGCCGCCTTTGGTGGTCGGTACGACGTCATGCAATTTCTGGCTCCGCTTGGACCCGTATATCAGGCCGGGACGCTTTCGGGAAACCCGGTGGCAGTAACAGCAGGGCTTGTCAATCTCAAGCTTGCGATGGCTTCCGGATTTTACGAACGTTTGGGAGATATGACACGAGCGGTTACTGAAGGGATTGCGCACATTGCCAACCGATATGGTTTTGCCTTTTCAACCTGCTCGCTAGGAGGCATGTTTGGCATTTATTTCAGAGAGGGGCTGCCCACCAATCTCAATCAGGTCATGACATCGGACAAAGAACGGTTCAAGCGCTTTTTTCATGGGATGCTGGAGGCTGGCGTTTATCTGGCACCTTCTGCTTTTGAAGCAGGATTTGTGTCCTCGGCCCACGGGTCGGCCGAGCTGGAACAAACGCTGGATGCTGCCGAATCCGTATTCAAGCATCTTCGCTAGCAACGATGTCCCTCTTTCAGCATGCCAAATTTTTTACAACAGTCAATGAGTGGGCCGGCCTTCCCATGGATACCGGGGTGGAAGTCGCTTTTGCAGGGCGTTCCAATGCAGGAAAATCAAGCGCCATCAATGTGTTGGCTAACCAGTCCCGGCTTGCGTTCACCAGTAAAACACCTGGGCGTACCCAACATATCAACTTTTTCAGCTTGGGAGACCAGCGGTTCCTGGTGGACCTGCCCGGCTATGGATATGCCAAAGTCCCTATGGCTGTTAAGCTTCATTGGCAAAATTTGCTTTCCGACTATCTGGTCGCCCGAAAGTCTTTGCGTGGTTTGGTGGTCCTTATGGACATCAGACACCCTCTGACTGATCTGGATCGACAGTTGCTAAACTGGTTTTTGCCAAGCGGCAAGCCCGTTGTGGTCTTGTTAACCAAAGCGGACAAGCTGTCGCGCAGTGCACGTCTTGAGGTCCTGCGCGAGGTCAGTGGAAATTTGGTAGAATTTGGGAAACGCCTTGAAGTCATTGCTTTTTCAAGCGTATCGCGGGAGGGTCTGGATGCCGCCGACGCGGCCATCACACGGCTCTATCAACCCCCGGCGTGAAGACAAAAAAAAGCCCCGGTGGCATGAAATGCTTCACTGGGGCGAGTGCCATAAAAACTGGCATGTGCCTGCCCTAGGGAGGAAGGCAGGCGTTGGATTTGCACCAACCAGTTGTCAGATTCCTCAAGGACGGTTAAGTTCCCCCATTCGACCCTAATCGAGAACCATCATGGAAACCTTGGGCAGCTTTCCCAGACGCAGAATGCGTCGCAATCGCCACGACGCCTTTTCGCGCCGCCTGGTCCAGGAACATCGCTTGTGTGCCGATGACCTCATTTACCCCGCGTTCGTCATTCAAGGACACAACCGTGAAGAACCCGTAAGTTCCATGCCTGGCATCAAGCGTCAAACACTGGATCGTCTGCTGGTTACGGCCGAGCGCTGCCTCGCCCTGGGGATTCCGGCGCTGGCTTTGTTTCCCGTGATTGATCCCTCCCTTAAGTCCCCTGACGCTCACGAGGCGTGGAATCCTGATGGCCTGTTGCCGAAAGCCGTTAGCGCGCTCAAGAAACGTTTTCCTGAATTGGGCATCATTACCGATGTCGCACTGGATCCGTATACCAGCCACGGTCAGGATGGCATCATCGACGAAAATGGTTATGTGCAAAACGATATCACTCTGGAAGCCCTGGCGCGCCAGGCCGTAGTGGAAGCCGCAGCAGGAGCCGATATTGTCGCGCCGTCAGACATGATGGATGGTCGCATACGCCGGATTCGCGAAGCACTTGATGCCGACCAGCACATACACACCCGCATCCTGGCCTATTCGGCCAAATACGCTTCCTCATTTTACGGACCGTTCAGAGATGCGGTGGGTTCGGCAAAAAGCCTGGGGCAGGCAAGCAAAGAGACCTATCAAATGGATCCTGCCAATTCTGACGAGGCGCTGTGGGAAATCGGTCTGGATCTGGAAGAGGGGGCAGACATGGTGATGGTCAAACCAGGACTGCCCTATCTTGACATCATCCGACGCGCCAAGGATCAATTCAAGGCACCCACCTTTGCCTATCAGGTCAGTGGCGAATACGCCATGCTACGCGGTGCCATTGATGCAGGCTGGCTGGACGAGCGCTGTATTCTGGAAACCCTGCTTTGCTTCAAGCGGGCAGGTGCTGACGGCGTACTAACCTATTTTGCCCTGCATGCCGCCGAGCTGATCAAGGCGACGTAGCAGCAGGTTCCAACAAAGCCTCCACCTGGGCAAGGCGGGCCCGTTCGATGGGTCGACCATCCCCTGTTTTCAGGGTGATGCGTTGCATGTCCAGAGGAAACAGCGTGGCATTCACAGGTATATCCTGCACATTAAAACTGATGACGGATACCTCAAGAGACCGGTCGCCGATCCGTGTTTTGCGGTCAGCAATCTGATAGTCCATTTTACGGTTCAGCAAAAATAGCTCAAGCGCTTTACCATCGTCTGTGAACAGTTGCAGATTGATGTCAGAGTACGGACCGGCCGTCCCTGACAACACAGAGCCGGTCAGCCATGGATTAAATGGTTCCAGCAGTTTCATGGCAGTAATGGCCGCCTGCCTCAGTTCACGCAATAAGGGTTCACGGCTGTCCCGCTGGTATAACGCCTGCCAGCTTCGTAACGCAGCTTCGATCTCGCGATTGTCCGGCAACTGCTGGGTACCGGACACTCCGGCCTGGCGCGCAGCCTTGCGTTTGGCGGCTGAGTAATCCTGCGTACCGTCTTCGGCCATGATGCGTGCAGCGAGATACGCTAAATGTTCCCGGTGGTGACTGTGCTTGCCTGAAGCCATGAACTAATCTCCGGTGGATTCAATTGACGCGTACAGGCTCCGAATAAAAATATTCGTTGATGCGATCAGACCCTGTGCTATCGGTCTCACCTGTTACAGGGTCGATACTCCTGATACTAATACCAGGAGGCACCACCTGAAGACTTTCCGGGATGGTGCGTAGAGCGCGTTCCATATAGGAAATCCAGATAGGTAAGGCCGCCTGTGCTCCTGTTTCCCGAGGTCCCAAAGAGGCGGGCTTGTCAAACCCCACCCAGGCTACCGCCACGAGGCTTGGCTGGAACCCGGTAAACCATGCATCCACATGGTCGTTGGTGGTTCCCGTCTTGCCCGCCAGATCCTGCCGACCCAGACTCAACGCCCTGGTCGCAGTGCCCATGCGGATTACATCACGCATCATGCTGGTCATGATGAACGCGTTTCGCGGATCAATCACTTGTTCTGCCCCTTCACCGGCTGCACTCTGCCGATTCTGGCTAAGTATGTTGCCGTGCGCATCCAGTACCCGATCAATGAAAAAAGGTTGGACCCGAAACCCGCCATTGGCAAAGACCGCATAGGCTCCCGCCATCTGAAGCGGAGTTGCCAGTCCGGATCCCAGCGCCATACTGAGATAGGGCGGGTGCTTGTCAGGCTCAAATCCAAAACGGGTGATGTAGTCATGGGCATAGGCTGGGGTAATGGCCTGCAGTACACGAATCGCCACCATATTCTTGGATTTTGCCAAAGCCACCCGTAGCCTGATCTTCCCCGAATAATCATCTTCGTAATTGTGTGGTTCCCAGACCTCTCCCCCGTTTTGGGCTGGATCAATGGCAAACTGTGCATCATTGACCAGTGTTGCTGGCGTGAAACCTTTTTCGAGCGCGGCCGAGTAAATGAATGGTTTGAAGCTCGACCCGGGCTGACGATAAGCCTGAGTGACGTGATTGAATTTGCTCTGGTTGAAGTCAAACCCGCCCACCAAGGCTCGAATGGCCCCATTGTGGCTATCCAGCGAAACCAGAGCCGCTTCTACAGCGGGATATTGGGTAATTTGCCAGTTGCCTTTGTCATCGTGGTTGACCCAAATGATGGCGCCACGACGAATTTTCTGATCGGCAGGGACTGTAGGTCCAAGACTCACTTTGGCAAATGAAAGACCCTCACCTTTGATCACAATCATGCCGGTGGATTTGACATAAACGCGCACTTCCCTGTCTGATGCCTCCACCACTACCCCGGGGTAAAGGTCATCGCTGATATCTGCGTCAACCAAAGCATCTTCCAGATCTTCCTCGGAAAGGCCGGTTGCCGGGAGTTGCGCATAATCTTCAGGCCCGCGATAGCCATGCCGCCGATCATAATCCATGACACCCTGACGCACGGCCCGATACGCGGCGTCCTGATCAGCCTTCAACAGGGTCGTGACCACTTTGTACCCCTTGTTGTACACCTCGTCACCATAGGCTTGCACCATGTACTGTCGCGCCATTTCAGCCACGTAATCAGCCTTGAGCAGGAAACCCGCATGAAATGGTGTGGCGTGGCCAGGATGCCGGATGGCATCGTTATATTCAGAATCATTGATAAACTTGATCTCGTGCATGCGCCTTAACACATACTGTTGACGCAGCGCCGCGCGTTTGGGATTGATGACCGGGTTATAACGTGACGGCGCCTTGGGCAGCCCCGCAAGCATGGCCATCTCGGCAAGGCTTAATTGTTCCAGCGGTCTTCCATAATAAACATAGGCTGCGGCCCCAAATCCGTAGGCCCGTTGGCCCAGGTAGATCTGGTTGATGTAGAGCTCAAGAATCTGATCCTTGCTTAAATTGCTCTCAATCTTGTAAGCCAGAAGCACTTCCGACAGCTTGCGGGCGTAGGTACGTTCGTTAGTGAGAAAAAAATTGCGCGCCACCTGCATTGTTATGGTACTGGCGCCTTCCTTGACACTTCCTGAAAATACGTTGGCCAGCAAGGCACGCACCACTCCCTGATAGTCCACCGCACCATGCTGATAATATCGGTCGTCTTCGGCAGCCAGAATCGCCTGACGCATTCGCAGTGGAACGGCCTGAAGTTTGAGTACGGCGCGCCGTTCCTCGCCAAACTCGCCAATCAGTTGGTCATCGGCGGTAAATATCCGCAGGGGCACCTTGGGACGATAGTCCGTCATGGATTCCAGGCTGGGAAGTTTGGGGTACAACAAAGCCAGAGCCAACACAATGATGCCAAGCCCCACGAGGCCCAAGGTGGCCAAAACGGCCAAAGGATAAAGAAAACTGCGTGGCGACATAACACACTCTTAACCGGAAAGACTGACCCGCATTATAAGGGGTCGCTCGGATACAATGTGGCTATGGATACAAATCACAATTTTTTTCTGGTTGGCCTGATGGGTGCCGGCAAGACGACCGTTGGACGAGCATTGGCTCGCCGCATGCAACTTACCTTTGTGGATTCTGACCAGGAAATCGAGGCTCGAACCGGAGTCCGGATTGCCACGATTTTTGACCTGGAGGGCGAATCGGGCTTCCGAACCCGCGAAGAGGATGTTATTGCCGACCTGGTCAAACGTGAGGGGATTGTGCTGGCCACGGGGGGCGGTGCTGTATTGAGCGCCAAAACCCGCGAGCGGTTACGCCAGCATGGCACTGTCATCTACCTTCGGGCCTGTACTGAAGACTTATGGCATCGCACCCGTCATGACCGTGCCCGGCCCTTGTTGCAGACTGCAGACCCCAAGAGCCGGCTACAGCGCCTCTACGAACATCGGGATCCCCTTTATCAGGAAACGGCTCATATCGTGATCGATACCGCGCATCAAAGCGTCCAGAAGCTGGTTATCCAATTGGAAAGTGAAATTCACAGGCACAAAACCCATGAAAACCTTGACCGTTGATCTGGCCGGAGCGCCGTACCCCATCCATATCGGCCCGGGGCTATTAGACCGTCCCGATCTGATCTTGCCGCACCTGGCACTCCCCAATGTGGCTATTGTCACCAACACGACGGTGGCCGCACTCTACCTCAACCGGTTTCAAGAGACGCTTCTGACAGCTGGCGTCCAATCCATTGCGATTGTGCTTCCTGACGGTGAGGCTTACAAAACCCGCGAAACACTTTATCAAGTTCACGATGAATTGCTGACGCACCGTTGCGAACGCAAAACCACGGTGATTGCTTTGGGAGGAGGGGTAATCGGCGATCTTGCCGGCTTTGCTGCTGCCACCTTCCTGCGGGGCGTTCCCCTCATCCAGATCCCTACAACGCTGCTTGCTCAAGTCGATTCGTCAGTGGGTGGCAAGACGGGAATTAATCATCCGTTAGGTAAAAATTTGATAGGGGCTTTTCATCAGCCTTGTCTGGTTTTAGCCGATACGCTCACTCTGGATACATTGCCCATACGCGAGTTTCGTGCCGGTGTATCTGAAATCATCAAATACGGCTTGATTCGGGACCTGCCTTTCCTGAATTGGCTGGACCTTCACCTTGAAGCGCTCATTCAGCGCGATTCGGAAATCCTGAGCGAGGCTATTCTGGGGGCGTGTCGCAATAAAGCGGAGGTTGTCGCCCTGGACGAATTTGAAACGACCGGAGTGCGCGCATTGCTAAACCTTGGGCACACCTTTGGCCACGCCATCGAAACAGGCACCGGCTACAGCAACTGGCTTCATGGCGAGGCCATTGCCGCAGGAACCCTTTTAGCAGCGGATCTCTCCCAACATCTTGGCTGGCTTAGTCCAAACGATGTGGCTTTCATCAAAAACCTGATGGAGCGGGTTGGATTGCCATGTCAAGCTCCCAACCTCGGTGTGTCCCGTTACCTTGAACTCATGGCTTCAGACAAAAAAGTGGAGGCAGGAAAAATTCGCTTTGTATTACTGAAAAGCCTGGGGCATGCGGTCCTGTCAGGGGATGCGCCACTTGAGGCGCTTACTGCCGTACTCTCACCTGGCCAGGGCCAGTTTGTTGAGCCCGGGTGAGAATTGCGGGTCTAAATGTTGCCCCACGTGGGGGATGGCTGTATCATCCTATGCCCGGTACGTGTACGTACACTCCCGCCTTTGCATGCGGTTTACCTCCGGGGCACCCCTTGCACATGATCTATTGAAAACGCAGAGGTTATTCGATTGAACCACGCTTCGCCGCCCCCCCGTCAGGGTCTGTATGACCCCACCAACGAACACGATGCTTGTGGTGTAGGTTTTGTGGCCCATATCAAAGGGGTCCAAAGCCATGCCATTGTTCAGCAAGGGCTCAAGATTCTGGAAAACCTGTCACATCGCGGTGCCACAGGAGCAGACCCCCTGGCAGGTGATGGCGCAGGAATCCTGATCCAGATGCCGGACGTCTTTTTGCGCAAAGAAGCGACAATACTTGGGATCAACCTGCCAGTGCCGGGCAAATATGCGGTTGGAATGGTGTTTTTGCCTCAGGAAAGTGGAGCGCGCGCTACTTGCGAGCAAATCCTTGAGCAATGTGCCCGCGAGGAGGGACAAACCGTTCTGGGCTGGCGGGATGTCCCGACTGACAACTGCGGTCTGGGTGAAAGTGTCAAGCTGGTCGAGCCTGTGATTCGTCAGATTTTCCTGGCTTGTGGACCACAATGCCCGGATCAGAATGCTTTTGAACGCAAATTGTTTGTGCTGCGCAAGCGCGCCGAACATCTGGTTGCACAGCAATCCATTGGTCGCACCCAGTTTTACCTGCCCTCGCTGTCTTCGCGGACATTGATTTACAAGGGCATGCTGCTGGCCGACCAGGTAGGGCGTTACTACCGGGATTTAAATGACACAGCCATGGTGTCAGCCCTGGCGCTGGTCCATCAACGCTTTTCCACTAATACATTCCCCACCTGGGATCTTGCCCATCCTTTTCGCATGATTGCCCACAATGGTGAAATCAATACATTGCGCGGCAACGTCAACTGGATGGCTGCCCGCCGTGGTGCAATGGCCTCCACATTGCTAGGAGATGACCTTGGCAAGATCTGGCCGCTCATTGTGGAAGGACAGTCTGATTCAGCCTGCTTCGATAATGCGCTGGAACTGCTGGTAGCAGGAGGTTACTCCCTGGTACAGGCCATGACCATGCTGATCCCTGAGGCATGGGCCGGTAATCCATTGATGGATGAAGAACGGCGCGCCTATTACGAATACCATGCCGCCCTGATGGAACCCTGGGACGGCCCCGCAGCGGTGGCTTTTACCGATGGTCGCCAAATTGGTGCGACCCTTGACCGTAATGGATTACGTCCGGCTCGTTATCTGCAAACCTGCGATGACATTGTTCTGATGGCTTCAGAGATGGGTGTACTGGACATTCCACAGCATAAGATCACCAAAAAGTGGCGCCTCCAACCCGGCAAGATGCTTTTGATCGACCTGGAGCAGGGTCGCATTGTAAGTGATGCTGAGCTCAAACAGCACCTGGCAATGGCCCATCCCTATCGCATGTGGCTTTCAAAAACCCAAACCCACATAGAAGACCTGCCGCTCGCACCTTCATCGCCCTCACAGGAACAACCGGTGCCGCTGCTGAATCGGCAACAAGCTTTCGGCTTTACGGACGAAGAACTCAAGTTTGTGCTCGCCCCGATGGCGGCCTCAGGTCAGGAGGCCGTCGGTTCCATGGGAGACGACACGCCATTGGCCGTGTTGTCTGATCGTCCAAAATCACTATATCAATATTTCCGACAACTGTTTGCACAGGTGACTAACCCACCCATTGATCCGATTCGTGAAGAACTGGTGATGTCTTTGGTGTCTTTCATCGGGCCACGTCCCAACCTGTTGGGGTTTGATGCCGCCGATCCCCAACCTCGACTGGAAGTCAGTCAGCCGGTCCTGACCGCCGAAGACATGGAAAAAATCAGGGTCATCGCTGAGTTCACTCAAGGTCAGTTCCGCTCGGCCACACTCTCCATTTGTTACTCCGTTTCAAACGACGATGGTGGTATGGCCCGTGCAGTGGAAACGCTCTGCCAATCCGTACTGACAGTAGTTCGCAAGGGATGCAATATCCTGATCCTGTCCGACCGTGACATGAACGCAGATCGGGTAGCCATACCTGCCTTGCTCGCAACCGCTGCTGTACATCATCATCTGGTCAAGAATGGTTTGCGCACCAGTACCGGCCTCGTAGTTGAAACCGGCTCTGCCCGCGAAGTCCATCATTTTGCCCTGCTGGCAGGCTACGGGGCTGAGGCGGTGTACCCCTATCTTGCCTATGAAACCCTGTCATCCATGAGTCACTACTTGCCTCAGGACCTGGATTTCAAAGAAGCACGCAAGAGGTACGCCAAAGCTGTTTCCAAGGGACTGCTTAAGGTCATGTCCAAAATGGGCATTTCCACCTATCAGTCTTATTGTGGTGCCCAGATTTTTGAGGCTGTGGGACTTAACTCTGCGTTCGTTAACCAATACTTCACCGGTACCTCCAGCACCATAGAAGGTATTGGCCTTGCTGAAGTCGCTGAAGAAGCGTTGCGACTTCACAAGCTGGCGTTTTCTGATGCGCCGCTTAGTCGTGAATCCCTCGACGCTGGTGGGGAATACGCTTATCGCATCCGTGGTGAAGCCCACATGTGGACACCCGAAAGCATTTCCAAACTCCAGAATGCCACCCGCACCGGCAGCTATAGCACCTACCGCGAATATGCCAAGGCCATCAATGACCAATCGCAACGACTGATGACCTTACGTGGCCTGTTCGAGATCAAAGAGGCTACGCAGCCCATCCCGTTATCCGAGGTCGAGCCTGCACAATCCATCGTCAAACGCTTTGCTACCGGAGCCATGTCTCTTGGTTCCATTTCCCACCCGGCGCACAGCACGCTGGCCATTGCGATGAACCGGATTGGCGGAAAATCCAATACTGGCGAAGGCGGCGAAGACCCGCTGCGTTTCAAACCCATGCCCAATGGAGACTCCATGCGCTCCGCCATCAAGCAGGTTGCTTCTGGCCGCTTTGGTGTCACCGCAGAGTACCTGGTCAATGCTGATGACCTTCAGATCAAGATGGCGCAAGGCGCCAAGCCTGGCGAAGGTGGTCAGTTACCAGGGCATAAGGTCAGCAAGTACATCGGCAAACTACGTCACTCGGTTCCCGGCGTAGGATTGATTTCACCGCCTCCTCATCACGATATCTACTCGATCGAAGATCTGGCCCAATTAATCCACGACCTCAAAAACGTCAATCCCCGCGCCCGCATCAGCGTCAAACTGGTGTCCGAGGTCGGGGTTGGCACCGTCGCAGCCGGGGTCTCCAAAGCCCATGCGGATCATGTCACCATATCCGGGCATGACGGTGGTACCGGTGCTTCGCCACTGTCATCGATCAAGTATGCCGGCTCGCCCTGGGAACTCGGTCTGGCTGAAACCCAGCAAACATTGGTTCTTAACCGCCTTCGTGGACGCATCTGCGTACAGGCTGACGGTCAAATGAAAACAGGCCGTGACGTTGTGGTCGGTGCGCTCCTTGGGGCCGATGAATTCGGGTTTGCTACGGCCCCGCTGGTGGTGGAAGGTTGCATCATGATGCGCAAATGTCATCTCAACACCTGCCCGGTGGGTGTGGCTACCCAGGATCCTGAACTGATCAAGAAATTCACTGGCCAACCCGAGCATGTCATCAACTTTTTCTTTTTTGTGGCCGAAGAGGTCCGTGAATACATGGCCCAGATGGGTTTCCGCACCTTTGATGAAATGGTCGGCAGGGTTGATATGCTCGACATGAAATCAGGCATTTCACACTGGAAAGCCCGTGGCCTGGATTTTTCAAAAATTTTCCACAGCCCGGACATGCCCCGCGAAGTGGCCCGTTCCTGGAAAGAAAGCCAGGACCATGGACTCGTCCGTGCTCTGGACCACCAGTTGATCGCGCAAGCCAAACCATCCATCGAACAACGCAAACCGGTGACGATTGACATTGCCGTGCGTAATGTCAATCGTACCCTTGGTGCCATGCTTTCCGGAGAGGTTGCTCGCCATTATGGACATGCGGGGTTGCCCGATGACACGATTGTCATCCGCGCCCACGGCACTGCCGGGCAGAGCTTTGGGGCTTTCCTCGCGCATGGCGTGACCCTCGAACTGGAGGGCGAAGCCAATGACTACGTGGGCAAGGGCCTGTCGGGCGGACGCATCGTAATTTATCCTGCAGCCGACTGCCCCATCAAGCCAGAAGAAAACATTATCATCGGCAACACCGTTCTATATGGGGCCATCAGTGGCGAATGCTATTTCCGCGGCGTGGCCGGTGAGCGGTTTGCAGTCCGCAATTCGGGTGCTACTGCCGTGGTAGAGGGAGTTGGCGACCATGGCTGCGAGTACATGACCGGAGGCACTGTGGTGGTGCTAGGCGAAGCAGGTCGTAACTTTGCCGCCGGTATGAGTGGCGGGGTGGCCTATGTCCTGGATGAAGCCGGAGATTTTGAGCATCGATGCAACCTCGCCATGGTCGAACTGGAACCGGTTCCCGAAGAGGACAGCGCTTCGGAAGAATCCCGCGGCAACCTCGACAGCCACGGGAAGGTAAAAGTCAATCATCTGGGCGAGCGCGATTGTGTTTTGCTGAAAAAGCTTATCGAAAACCACCTTCACTATACCAACAGCTCCCGGGCCCGCGACATTCTGGAGCACTGGAACCAGTTCCTCCCCAAGTTCGTCAAGGTCATGCCTATGGAGTATCGCAGAGCCTTGATGGAACTGGCTGCAGAACAACTTCAGGATTCAGAGCAAAGAGCCGTACTCCATGGGTAAAATCACCGGGTTTATGGAAATCCAAAGACGGGATCCAGAGTCTTTGCCGCCCACTGAGCGTATCGGTTTCTATCGTGAGTTCATGCTGCCCCTCTCAGATGCTGAGATCAGCAGTCAGGGTGCGCGTTGCATGGATTGCGGTATTCCATTCTGCCAAACCGGTTGCCCGGTCAACAACATCATTCCTGACTGGAACGATCTGGTTTATCGGGGTTATTGGAAGGAAGCGCTGGAAAACCTGCATTCCACCAACAATTTTCCTGAATTTACCGGACGCATCTGCCCTGCACCCTGCGAGTCGGCCTGTGTGCTCAACATCAATACCGACCCCGTCACGATCAAGAATATCGAACACACCATCATCGACAAGGGCTGGGAGGCCGGTTGGGTTAAACCGCATATTCCCCCACACAAAACCGGCAAGCGCGTAGCAGTGATTGGTTCGGGACCTTCGGGACTGTCAGCTGCACAGCAACTGGCACGTGTGGGCCATGCCGTTGTAGTGTTTGAAAAAAATGATCGCATCGGCGGGCTGCTACGTTACGGCATACCCGATTTCAAGATGGAAAAGCACCTCATTGACCGGCGGATGGCCCAAATGCAGGCAGAAGGTGTCGAATTTCGCACCAATCAGCACGTGGGCGTGACACCGGAAGCCAGCGCCGTTTTGGCTGAATTTGATGCGGTGGTCCTAACGGGCGGATCTGAGCATCCCCGTGACCTTGTTGTGCCAGGACGCGATCTTGATGGCGTGCACTTTGCCATGTCTTTCCTGCCCCAACAAAATCGGCGCAACGCCGGTGATGCTGTAACCAACCAGATTTTAGCCACGGGCAAACACGTGGTGATCATCGGTGGCGGAGATACCGGATCGGACTGCGTGGGCACTTCCATTCGTCAGGGTGCTGCATCAGTCACACAATTTGAATTAATGTCCCGTCCTCCCGAACAGGAAAACAAGCCTTTGGTTTGGCCTAACTATCCAATGAAACTGCGCACCTCCTCTTCCCAGGAGGAAGGGTGTAAACGAGATTGGAGCGTGGCAACCAAAGCATTTAAAGGAAGCAACGGCCGTCTGGAAAGATTACAAGCCATCCGTCTGGAGTGGAAAAAAAACGCCAACGGGCAAATGGCCATGTCAGAAATTACCGGGTCCGAATTTGAAATAAGGGCAGATCTGGTTTTGCTGGCCATGGGGTACTTGCATCCTGTACACACCGGCCTGCTGCAGCAATTGGGGGTGGCTCTGGATGCGCGCGGCAATGTGGCCGCGAATACCGAACAGTATCAAACATCAATCCCCAAAGTATTTACTGCAGGGGACATGCGCCGTGGCCAGTCCCTGGTGGTCTGGGCCATCCGCGAAGGCCGTCAGGCAGCACGTGCAGTGGATGAATTCCTCATGGGCAGTTCGAGCCTCCCACGCTAAAGGCCCACATGCTCCAAAATGATACTTTTCTCAGGGCGTTGTTACGCCAACCCACGCCTTATACTCCCCTTTGGATCATGCGTCAGGCGGGTCGTTATCTTCCAGAATACAATGCCACTCGAGCCCGGGCCGGCAGCTTTCTCAATCTTTGCAAAAACCCTGATCTTGCGACCGAGGTAACCCTGCAGCCACTGGCACGTTTTCCTCTGGATGCAGCCATTTTGTTCTCTGACATTCTTACCATTCCTGATGCCATGGGTCTTGGCCTTTACTTTTCGGAAGGAGAAGGGCCGAAACTGGAACGTCCGCTACGCGATGAATGGGAAGTCCGTAACTTGACGGCGCCCGATCCCACGCAGCATCTGCGTTATGTACTCGATGCAGTGGGCCAGATCCGGCGCGCACTGGGAGGGTCGGTCCCTTTGATCGGTTTTTCCGGGAGCCCGTTTACGCTGGCTTGCTATATGGTGGAAGGAGGAGGATCCGATGATTTCCGTCACATCAAAGGGATGCTGTATCGTCGGCCCGACCTGCTGCACCGGATTCTGGAAACGACGACCGAAGCTGTCATTCTCTACCTCAACGCCCAAATTGCCGCTGGCGCCCAGGCGGTGATGGTGTTTGACACCTGGGGAGGAACCCTGACCACAGCGGCCTATCAAGAATTCTCTTTGGCTTATCTGTCACGCATTGCCGCCAGCCTGACCCGGCACGCCGAAGGAAGGCGCGTCCCCAGCATCGTATTTACCAAGGGAGGCGGATTGTGGCTCGAGTCCATCGCAGATGCCGGTTTTGATGCCGTTGGGCTGGATTGGACGATTGACATCGGTGAGGCCCGGCACCGCATCGGTGACCGTGTTGCATTGCAAGGCAACATGGACCCCTCGGTTTTATTTGGCTCGCCTGAAGCAATTCGCCGTGAAGTATTTAGCATCCTTGAAGATTTTGGCTCAGGTGCTGGCCACGTCTTCAATTTAGGGCATGGGATTTCGCGCTTTACTGACCCCGAACATGTGGCCGCCATGGTGGAAGCCGTTCATTCATTTAGCCGCGATTCTCATTGACAATCAGTCGATTTACTGCGTTCAGGGATTGTGCTTATGCACAATTGTAATCAAGGTGAAACAAACGCATAAAAATCAGCCTCTTGCCTTATCTGATATTGTAACCTACTGATTATAATAATATAATTTATTTGGTAGGGGATTGATAGAGCGCCCAGACACCAAAAATGAATCCTGATTTTCAACCGGACAGGGAGTTATGAACAGAGTTATACACAGCCCTGCCACATCTGCGTTTCCGGCCGAAAAGCTTTGAAAATCCGCACCCCATGCCAATTGTTCAAGTTGCACTCGATATCCCACTTAGTCGCCTTTTTGAATACGAGGCGCCAACTGCCACAGTTGCCGATATTGGTCGGCGTGTACTCGTCCCGTTTGGACACGAAGAAAAAGTCGGAATCATATTAGCGATCAAAACCGCTGCTGACTGCACTCCTGAACAAATCAGGCCAATCAAGGCGCTATGGCAGGATGTACCCGCGTTTTCACAGAATGACCTGGCTTTTTTCCATTTTTGCAGTGGGTACTACCATCATCCATTGGGCCAGGTCATTTTGAACGCGCTTCCTCCCGGGTTACGCAAAATTTCAGGCTGGACTCCCCCAAAACGACAAACTAAAACAGTTATGCCTGAAACTGTCCCCTTTCCACTGCTTACCCCGGACCAAATCACCGCGGTCAAACAAATCCATGGGCGCGCACCCGGTTTTCAACCCTTTTTGCTTCATGGGATTACCGGAAGTGGCAAAACAGAGGTTTACCTGAATGCAATCCAGCATGTCTTGCAACAGGGGTTGCAAGTTCTGGTACTGACTCCAGAGATCAATCTGACGCCACAACTTGAATTGCGCTTTCGCCAGCGTTTTCCCCTTGCGCCCCTGGTGAGCCTGCACAGTAACCTGGGAGAAAAAGAACGGGTAGTGCGCTGGCTCAGGGCGCAGAGCGGTGAGGCCTTGGTCATATTGGGAACGCGGCTGGCAGTCTTTTGCCCCATACCGCATTTGGGCCTGATCGTGGTGGACGAGGAACATGACGCATCCTACAAGCAACAGGAAGGAATGCGATACTCAGCACGGGATCTTGCAGTGGCCCGTGCCCAAATGTTGCAGATCCCCGTTATTCTGGGATCGGCTACTCCTGCAATCGAATCCTGGTGGAATGCCCAGTCCGGTCGGTATCAGCTGCTTAAGTTGTCACAACGGGCACAACCCGGTGCCAGGTTACCGTTTATCCAGCTGGTGCAACCCTCCCGAAGACCCGCTCCCCAAACCATCTCAAAAACCGTATTGCAAGCGCTGCAACAACGCCTGGATCGTTCGGAACAAAGTCTTGTCTTTATCAACCGGCGAGGCTACGCACCTACGCTTTTGTGCGGCCAATGTGGTTGGGTTTGCAGCTGCACACGCTGTAGCGCAAGGATGGTGGTCCATCTGCGAGCCCACCAGTTGCGTTGTCATCATTGTGGTGATCGGTGCACCATTCCGCTTCACTGCCCGCTATGTGGCAACGCCCGCCTGGAGTCCATCGGAGAAGGTACCCAGAAAATAGAAGCAGAACTGCGCGAGCAATTTCCCGAGGCACGAATTTTGCGCATTGATAGCGACACCTTGTCGCGGCAGGATGCATGGACTGAAGCTGCTGCAACAATCCAGTCAGGACTGGTTGATATCCTCGTTGGTACACAGATTTTAGTCAAAGGCCATGATTTTCCCGGAATCACTTTGGTAGTTGCACTGAATGTCGATGGGGCATTGTTCAGCAACGATTTTCGTGGCAGTGAACGCCTGTTTTCGCAACTGGTCCAGGTAGCTGGGCGGGCAGGGCGAGCAGACCGGCCTGGTGAAGTCATGATCCAGACCGAGTTTCCCCAACATCCCTTGTTCATGGCTTTGTTGCGGCACGATTATGAGGATTTTGCGCAACGCGAAGTGGAACAAAGGCGCCTGGCTGGTTTCCCACCCTTTGTGTATCAGGCTATCTTGCGCGCTACCGCCGAAAAAGCCGGTCTCGTAGAATCTTTCATGCAAGAAGCGATGCAATTGGCAAAATCCATTGCAGAAGGTGTCGAAATTTACGACCCGGTTCCCGCCCCGATGGCCCGATTAGCTGGCAAAACCCGCTTGCAACTGCTGGCCCAATGCAATAACCGTAACCGCCTGCAAACTTTCCTGACCGCATGGCAAGCACAATTATTTACAGTTGCACGATCTCGAGTCAATTGGGTTCTTGATGTGGATCCCCTGGAATTATGAACGCAGCCATCAAGCCATTTATAATGCCCCATTAACAAAGACAACTTCGATGATCGATTCTCACGCACCTACGCTGCACACAAGCATCATTGCCTTGTTTCGAAAGGCGGTTCGGACAGTTTCACCGGATAGCGATCCCGTTATTGTGTTAGAACGTCCGCGTCAGGCAAACCATGGTGAGTTTGCCTGCACTTTGGCGTTACAGCTGGCCAAAACCACACATCGCCCACCACGCGAACTGGCGAAAGCATTGATTGATGCACTTCCCGCTTCAGAATTTATTGAAAAAATTGAGGTGGCGGGACCCGGCTTCATCAATATCTTCCTCACCCCGGCAGCCAAGCAATCTGTGGTCTGTGAAGTGTTGAACTCAAACGGCCGGTGGGGCGAGATCAACCTGGGCCATCAGCGACGCATCCAAGTGGAGTTCGTATCGAGTAATCCGACTGGCCCCTTGCATGTTGGCCATGGGCGAGGCGCTTCCTTTGGAGCATCGCTGGCTAATATTCTGGTAAAGGCGGGGTATCGGGTCCAGCGCGAATACTATGTCAACGATGCCGGGCGCCAGATGGATATCCTGACCGTGTCAACCTGGCTACGCTACCTCAAGGGGTTTGGGTCGCTTATTGCGTTCCCGTCTAATGGCTATCAGGGAGACTATGTCATTGAGATGGCCAACCATCTGCGCATCGCCGAAGGCTCTCGCCTGGTACGCAGTGAAGAGGCCGTACTGCAGGGCTCTTCAGGGGTTACCACGAATCCATACGATGGTCAGCTCTCAGAGGAACAAATCGAAGCTTACATGGATGTCCTGATAGCCAATGCCAAATTACTGCTGGGCAACGACTACGGAATCGTGCATCAATTTGTACTGAAAGAGCAGCTGATTGATTGTCGGGAAGATCTGGAGGCGTTCGGTGTACAGTTTGACGAATGGTTTTCCGAACAGTCTCTTTACAATGATGGTTCAGTAGCAAAGGTTGTAGAACAGTTATCTGCGGCAGGCCACCTTTATGTCCAGGACGGTGCCAAGTGGTTTCGATCTACCGCCTTCGGAGACGAAAAAGATCGCGTGGTACAAAGGGAAAATGGCATATATACCTACTTTGCTTCGGATATTGCCTACCATGCAAACAAGTTTGCCCGTGGCTTTGATGTCATTGTGGATGTATGGGGTGCCGACCATCACGGCTACATCCCGCGCGTCATGGCGGCGTTGACTGCGCTGGGGCTTGATGCCAAGCGCGTGCATGTTCCACTGGTTCAGTTTGTAAGTCTTTATCGTCACGGTGAAAAAGTGCAGATGTCCACCCGTAAGGGGCAATTCGTTACTTTGCGCGAGTTGCGCACTGAAGTTGGCCGGGATGCTGCACGCTTCTTTTATGTATTGCGCAAGTCCGATCAACATCTCGATTTTGATCTGGATCTTGCCAAATCGGAAAGTAACGATAACCCGGTATATTATGTTCAGTATGCGCACGCACGAATTCATGGCGTGCTGGCAAAATGGGGTGGCGAATTAAACCACCTGTCGCAGGTCGACCTGACGCCACTGAACAGCCCTCAAGAGTTTGCCTTGATGCAATGGCTAAGAGAGTACCCCGAGACCCTGGAAATGGCCGCGCGTGAATATGCGCCCCACATGGTGGCTTTCTACCTGAAGGAGCTCGCAGCGGCTTTGCACAGCTATTACAATGCTGTTCAATTTTTGGTGGAAGATGAATCGCTGAAATTGGCAAGGTTGGCCTTGATATGTGCGGTGGCCGCCGTGCTTCGCGACGGATTGACCCTATTGGGGGTCAGTGCACCAGACAAAATGTAATGAAGGATGGCAAATGACCCAAGCCTCATCCGGAAATCGATCAAAACCACAGCTCTTCGGGAGTAACCCTTTTCTGAAAGGATTGCTTGCAGGTCTTGTTCTGGGAGTTGGGCTATCTGCAGGAGTGGCCCTGTATGTCACGCGCCTGGCGAGCCCATTTGTTGCCCATTCCACACAATCTTCCACTGCGCCTGACAAACCCATCGCAGAAATGCCTGATGTTTCTCGTCAGGGATTGGTGAACCCGAGTCCCGTGACTGCCGGTTCTACATCAGTCCCTTTCAATATTGATTTGTTGCGCCCTGAGCCCGGGGCAACTACCCCCCCCAGTGACCTCTCCACCTTGGGGGGCACTGCAACACCTTCGATTGTTTCTGAACCTGGCTCGGCTTCCAAACCGCCTGAATCGACAACGACGGTGACCTACTTTGTGCAAACGGGGGCATTTAGCAAAGAATCTGAAGCCGAAAACCAACGCGCAAATTTGGCCTTGATGGGTGTGGATGCTACGGTATTGTCCCCTGAAGTCGGCGAAAAACCGCTCTATCGGGTTCGTGTTGGCCCGATAATCTCGGTGGACGAAGTGCGCACTTTGGTAGCCACGCTCAAAAATAATGGCGTCACCACAAACATTATCAAATTAAACTCGATCAAGCCAAATGATGCAGTATCTCGTTAACTGGAGAAAAATTATCATGAAATGGTTTTTCAACGCATGCAACGCATTGATCATCGGCAGTCTACTGGTTTCAACAACGGTTTTCAGTGCTGTCGTCGATCGTGATTATGTGCTGGTGGTTCCCCCGCGTCCTACTGACTCGGGAAAAAAGGTGGAAGTAGTGGAGGTTTTTTCCTATGCCTGCCCGCATTGCAACACCCTTGCCCCAATGATAGAACCCTGGGCCAGGAAGCTTCCTTCCAATGTGGTTTTTAAACGCATTCCTGTAAGCTTCGGGCGCCCCCAATGGGCCCTTCTAGCAAAAACCTATTATGCGTTGGATGCCATCAATGAAGCCGATCGGTTGCACGAAAAGATCTTTTCAGCCCTTCATAACGAGCGGATCAATCTGACCTCGCAGGACATTCTGTTTGATTGGCTGGAAAAACAAGGTGTTAATCGGCAAAAATTTATGGATGCATTTAATTCATTTGCAATCCAGAGCAGGATGCAGCGGGGAGATCAAAAAGCCATTGAGTACGGAGTTGATGCGGTTCCCACGGTAATTATCGACGGCAAGTTCCGCACATCCCCCAGTATGGCAGGAGGCAATGGCGCGCTTTTTCCGGTCATGAACGACCTGATTCTGCAAGCGCAGAAAGCAAGAGGGCAATGATCCCCGATCAGGTTTTTTTGACCGGTTTCTTCCAGCGCGGGACACTGATCTGTTTTGAACGCGACAGCGTAAGCTGTTCTGGAGGAGCGGCGCTGACAATTGTAGACCCCGCACCAATAGTTGCGCCCTTGCCAATTGTGACTGGAGCAACCAGTTGCGTGTCCGAACCGATGAAAACGTCGTCTTCAATAATGGTGCGGTGTTTGTTCATTCCGTCGTAATTGCAGGTAATTGTCCCGGCGCCAACGTTAACGCGCATTCCTACGGTACTGTCCCCGACATAGGACAAGTGGTTGACTTTGGTTTCAGCACCCAGCGTACTATTCTTGATTTCCACGAAATTGCCGATATGGACATCGCTGTCGGTATCTGTCCCTGGGCGCAACCGGGCATAAGGTCCGATCCGGTTATTCTTGCCGACATTAGCGCCATAGAGATGGCAAAATGCGTGGACAACAGTCCCGGCACCAATTCGGCAATTGTTTATTACGCAATGAGGTCCGATACTAACCCCATCCTCCAGAACGACTTCGCCTTCAAAAATACAATCGATGTCAATCTGCACGTCACTGCCACACGTTAACGTGCCGCGCACATCCAGTCGCGCCGGATCGCACAGGGTGACGCCGGATTCCAGCAGCTTATGTGCCACTTCGCGCTGATGAATGCGTTCCAGCTCAGCCAATTGTTTTTTACTGTTCACTCCCAAGGCCTCCCAAGGCCGACCTGGCATGACCGTTTCAATAGGAATGCCCTCTTGTCCCGCCAAGGCAACCACGTCCGTCAAATAATACTCGTTTTGAGCATTTTGACAGGAGATTTGCTTCAGCCATCCGGCCAATCGCGATGCTGGAAATGCCATGATGCCGGTGTTCACTTCGGTGATTGACTTTTCTGCAGGGGATGCGTCCCGTTCCTCCCGAATGGCGACAACCCGGCCCCTGGAATCGCGAATAATCCGCCCGTATCCTTTCGGTTCAGAGACCTGTTGTACCAGCACAGACAAACGCTGTCCCTGGCTTGACGCGATCAAGCGTCGCAGGGTTTCCTCCTGTAGTAGGGGAACATCCCCATAAAGTACCAGGACTACGCCCTCATCAGGAAGATACGGTAGCGCCTGCATCAGTGCGTGGCCAGTACCCTGTTGATGCTCCTGAAGCACCCAATGAAGCGCTTGATTTGATGTGGTGGCGTTTTTGACCGTTTCGGCGTTATGGCCATGAACGACCATAATTTTTTGTGGTGAAAGAGACTCTGCACCGTCTACAACATGTTGCAGAAGCGATTTCGCGGCAAGGCGATGCAGCACTTTGGGTAATGCCGAGCCCATACGCTTGCCCTGGCCAGCGGCAAGGATAACGATGTTGAGTGGTGACGCGTTCAGTGCGAGCTCTTGCGCAACCGCTCGATGGCTGCGATTTGTGCCATAGCCTCAGCAAGTTCAGCCGTAGCCTTGGCATAGTCGATATCTGCGGATCGGTCATGAAGCATTTGCTCAGCCAGATGCTTGGCTTCCAGGGCCTTGGCCTCGTCCAGATCGTGACCCCGGATTGCAGAATCTGCGAGCACAGTCACGCTGTCTGGTTGAATTTCCAAAATACCGCCAGAGACAAAAATCAGCTCTTCAGAATTCTGGCCTGGTAATCTAATGCGAACCGTCCCTGGACGAATCCGGGTGATGAGTGGCGCATGACTCGGATAGATACCGAGTTCTCCCATCTCACCAGGCAGAACAACAAATTCGGCATTGCCAGAGAAAATTTGCTCTTCTGCACTGACCACATCCACATGGATCAAGTGGGCCATCTCTGTTCTCCGTTATTGCAGCGTCTTGGCTTTCTCAATGGCTTCATCAATTGTTCCGACCATGTAAAACGCCTGCTCGGGCAGGGCATCATAATCGCCATTAACAATTCCTTTAAATCCCCGGATGGTATCTTTCAACGTGACATATTTGCCCGGAGAACCGGTAAACACTTCTGCCACGTGGAATGGCTGTGACAGGAAACGCTGGATCTTGCGCGCACGACCTACAGCCAGCTTGTCTTCTGGCGACAGTTCGTCCATGCCCAGAATTGCGATGATGTCCCGCAATTCCTTGTAGCGCTGCAGCGTGGCCTGTACCGAGCGTGCTACGGTATAGTGCTCCTCACCTACAACCAGCGGATCAAGCTGGCGCGAAGTGGAATCCAGCGGGTCCACAGCAGGGTAGATGCCCAGGGAAGCGATGTCTCGCGACAGCACCACAGTTGAATCCAGATGCTGAAAGGTGGTTGCCGGGGAGGGATCAGTCAAGTCATCAGCGGGCACGTAAACAGCCTGAATGGAGGTTATTGAACCCACTTTGGTGGAAGTAATGCGCTCTTGCAGGCGTCCCATTTCATCAGCCAGGGTAGGCTGATATCCCACAGCAGATGGCATACGGCCCAGCAACGCTGAAACCTCTGTGCCGGCCAGGGTGTAACGATAGATGTTGTCAACAAAAAACAGAATGTCACGGCCATCATCACGAAACTTTTCCGCCATAGTCAAGCCAGACAAGGCAACACGCAACCGGTTTCCCGGTGGCTCGTTCATCTGGCCAAACACCATGGCTACTTTGGATTCCGTCAGGTTGTCCAGCTTGATTACGCCAGCTTCCGCCATTTCGTGATAGAAGTCGTTGCCTTCACGGGTTCGCTCACCGACACCGGCGAATACCGATAAACCGGCATGTTGCTTGGCGATATTGTTAATCAGTTCCAGCATGTTTACCGTCTTGCCTACACCAGCGCCGCCGAATAGACCGACTTTACCGCCCTTGGCAAAGGGGCATACAAGGTCAATCACCTTTATGCCGGTTTCGAGCAGGTCAACTGACGGGGAGAGCTCTTCAAAACTCGGTGCAGGTTGGTGAATGGAACGGCGTTCGCTTGATTGAATTGGACCAGCATCATCAATTGGACGACCCAGGACATCCATAATGCGCCCCAGTGTCCCGTTACCGACAGGCACAGTAATTTGTGTGCCAGTGGCTTTGAATTTCATGCCTCTGCTCAAACCATCAGAAGAACCCATGGCAATTGTGCGCACAATGCCGTCGCCTAATTGCTGTTGCACTTCCAGTGTCAACCCCGCTTCTGCGGTTGAATCCACCTCATCCAGCAACAAGGCATCGTATACTTTCGGCAGTTGGTCACGCGGAAACTCTACGTCAACCACCGCACCAATACATTGAACTACTTTACCTACGCTCATTTTAAATTCCTTATCCAAACTTGATTCGTATGTGCTGTGTGTGTAAACAGTTTGGCTACGATACTGCTGCCGCTCCGCCAACGATCTCTGAAATCTCTTTGGTAATCGCTGCCTGACGGGCCTTGTTGTAAACCAGCTTAAGTTCACCAATAACGTTCTTGGCGTTATCGGAGGCCGACTTCATCGCCACCATCCGCGCGCTTTGTTCGGACGCCATGTTTTCGGCCACCGCATGGAATATCAGAGATTCAATAAAGCGCGTCATCAGCTCATCAACCACCGAAGTTGCATCGGGCTCATAAATGTAATCCCAGTGCCCTTTAGCGCCACCTATCCGATCTCCTGAAAGCGGCAGCAGCTGTTCGATTACAGGCTCCTGCTTCATTGTGTTGATGAAGCGGGTATAGGCAATAAACAACTGGTCAATTTCGCCATTGATATAAGCATCCAGCATGACTTTGACAGGACCAATCAGTTTTTCCAGGCGTGGCGTGTCGCCCAGGCCGGTAACGTGAGATTTGACGCTAGCGCCTATGCGTGCCATGAAGCCAAAAGACTTATTACCAATAGCGGTGACTGCAATGCCCTGTTTTTCGTCTTCCCATGCTTTCATCTGGTTCAGAGATAGCCGCAGCACATTAGTATTGAGGCCACCACACAACCCCTTGTCCGAACTGACAACAATCAGGCCAACGTTCCTGATTTGTTCACGCTTAACGACAAACGGATGCTTGTATTCAGGATGCGCCTTGGAAAAGTGCGCGGCCACGTTACGGATTTTTTCGGCGTACGGTCGGGCTGCACGCATACGTTCCTGGGCTTTTCGCATTTTGGATGCAGCCACCATTTCCATTGCCTTGGTGATCTTGCGAGTATTTTCCACACTCTTTATCTTGGTGCGAATTTCCTTGCTATTAGCCATCTTTCTAGTCTGCCTGTCCTGTCAGCTTATTTGAATCAATACTAGTAAGCGTTGGTCGCTTTGAAGTCCTGAATTGCAGCTTCTGCAGCTTTTTCGTCATCACCTGCCAGGTCCTTGGTGGACTCGATCTTGTCCAGCAGGTTCTTGTACTTGGACTTCATAAACGAGTGAAGTGCAGATTCAAATGCCAGCACCCTGTTGACTGGCACGTCATCGAGATAGCCCTTGTTGGCAGCCAGCAGGCTTATGGCCATGTCAGATACACTCAGCGGTGCATATTGTGCTTGCTTCATAAGTTCGGTGAACATGCGGCCCCGATCCAGCTGTTTGCGGGTAGCTTCATCCAGATCAGATGCAAACTGAGCAAACGCGGCCAGTTCACGATATTGTGCCAGTGCAAGTCGCACACCTCCGCCCAGCTTTTTGATGACCTTGGTCTGTGCTGCGCCACCAACCCGTGATACCGAAATGCCGGCGTTGATTGCAGGACGAATGCCGGCGTTGAATAGATCGGTCTCCAGAAATATCTGACCATCAGTGATAGATATCACGTTGGTCGGCACAAACGCTGAGACGTCGCCAGCAGCAGTTTCAATCACTGGCAGTGCGGTGAGCGACCCTGTTTTTCCCTTAACCGATCCATTGGTGAACTTTTCAACGTATTCCTCATTAACCCGGGCCGCGCGCTCAAGAAGACGCGAATGCAGATAGAAAACGTCCCCTGGATAAGCCTCTCGACCTGGGGGGCGGCGCAGTAACAGCGAGATTTGCCGATAAGCCCAGGCCTGCTTGGTCAGATCGTCATAGATAATCAGCGCATCCTGGCCTCGGTCACGGAAGTACTCACCCATGGTGCAACCTGCATAAGGCGCGATGAATTGCAACGCGGCGGCGTCGGACGCGGTTGCAGCCACGACGATGGTATATTCCATCGCTCCGTGCTCTTCCAGCTTGCGCACTACGTTAGCGATGGTAGATGCCTTTTGACCAATCGCAACGTAGATGCAGGTCATGTTTTGACCCTTTTGATTAATGATGGTGTCAACCGCGACGGCTGTTTTGCCAGTTTGGCGGTCGCCAATGATCAGCTCACGCTGGCCGCGGCCAATGGGTACCATGGAGTCAATGGACTTCAAACCGGTCTGTACAGGTTGTGAAACAGACTTACGGGCAATCACACCTGGCGCCACTTTTTCGATTTTGTCTGTCATCTTGGCGTTGATCGGGCCCTTGCCATCAATGGGCTGTCCCAATGCATTAACCACGCGCCCAATCAGTTCAAGACCAACCGGCACTTCCAGAATACGGCCTGTACAGGTGCAGGTGTCGCCCTCGGCGATGTGTTCATAGGCACCCAGAATCACTGCACCGACAGAGTCTCGCTCCAGATTAAGCGCCAGACCGAAAGTGTTGCCCGGAAATTCAATCATTTCGCCAGCCATCGCATTGGACAAGCCGTGGATGCGAACGATACCGTCAGTCACCGAAATTACCGTACCCTGAGTGCGTGCTTCGGCACTGGCGGAAAAATTTTGTAACCTGCTTTTAATCAGTTCGCTGATTTCTGAAGTGGATAACTGCATTACTCTATCTCCTGACTATTGGGTCTAGCTTTTAAGCGTGTAGGCCAAGTCCTGCAATTGGCCACGTACAGAAGCGTCTATGACCGTATCGCCGACAACAATTTTGATCCCGCCAATAATTTCCGGGTCTACCTTAACGCTTGCTTCGATTTTTTTTCCAAACTTGACTTGCAGCTTTTCAACCAGTGTTTTTACCTCGGTATCTGATAGCCGGGTTGCTGCAGTGAGCTCTGCTTCGAGCACTCCTTCGTCCTCAGCCCTGAGATCTTCAAATGCTAAGGCAACCTCGGGCAAAATTGACATGCGCCCATACTCGGCCAGCAACCTCACCAGGTTTGCCCCTTGCCCATCAAGTTTATTTCCGCAAACAGAAAGGAATGCGCTTTCGCGATCTGCTGCAGCAACCTTGGGATCATCGATATAGGTCTTCATCCGGGCATCTGAAGCGACCGCGGCTGCAAAACTCAACATTTCTGACCAGGCAACAAGCGCGTTATTTTCCTTAGCCAGGCGAAAAACGGCTGTTGCATAAGGTCTTGCTATGGTTATCGCTTCAGCCATGTTCATTGATTCCGATTTTTAGAGCTCGTTTGCTATAGTGGACAACATTGCAGCGTGCGTTTTGGAGTCGATCTCCCGACGAAGAATTTTCTCGGCACCAGCAACAGCCAGCGTGGATACCTGTTGACGCAATGACTCCTTGGCACGATTGACTTCCTGATCGATTTCGGCCTTGGCACCTGCAATGATCCGGTTGCCCTCTGTCTTGGCTTGCTCCTTGGACTCTTCCACTATTTCAACAGCGCGTTTTTCGGCCTGCGCTATGATGTCTGATGCTTTTTCCTTGGCAGTGCGCAATTCTTCCGCCACTTTTTTAGCAGACAGTTCCAGTTCCTGCTTGCCGCGCTCACCTGCTGCCAATCCGTCGGCAATCTGTTTTTGACGCGCGGCCAGCGCACCCATAATCGGCGGCCAGACAAAACGCATACAGAACCAAACGAACAGCGCAAACATGATAGCCTGCGCAATAAGGGTTGCATTGATATTCATGCAAATGCCTTTCTTAGGTTAGTTGACTTAATCTGTCCGGGTAGAAACTACTTTGCCACTGCGAACAGAACATACATGGCGATACCAACAGCAATCATCGGAACCGCATCAACCAAGCCCATCACGACAAAGAACTGGGTACGCAGCATAGGGATGAGTTCTGGTTGACGTGCGGCGCCTTCCAGGAAACGACCACCCAATATACCGATACCGACGGCAGCGCCAAGAGCACCAAGACCCATCATGATCGCGCCAGCGATGAAGAGCAGTGCGTTTGCCATTTCCATTTGTTTCAATCTCCTGTTGAATAAAAACTACGTTAATACTGAAAAATCAGTGGTGTTGTTGATGCGCCATATCCAGATAGACAATGGTTAACGTCATGAAAATGAACGCCTGCAAAGTGACAATCAGGATGTGAAAAATACCCCAACCCAGCGACAACAAGATTTGCGAGCCAAACAAGGTGGCGTTTACGAAAGTAAATCCTGCCCAGGTCCCGCCCATGATGGCAATCAGGATAAAAATCATCTCCCCTGCGTACATGTTGCCAAATAACCGCAACGCCAGAGAAACAGGTTTGGCAATCAAATTGACGATTTCCAGAAACAGATTGGCGGGCACACCGAATTTGCCGAAAGGCTGCAAAGTGAGTTCGCCTACAAATCCACCGAGCCCCTTCATCTTGATGCTGTAGTACAAAACGATGAAAAACACAGAAATCGACATGCCAAAAGTGGCATTGGGGTCAGTGGTCGACACTGCTTTAAAGTGTCCAACACCCAGCTTCTCTGCCAGCATGGGAATCCAGTCAATCGGCACCAAGTCCATGAAGTTCATCAAAAAAATCCAAATGAACACGGTCAAAGCCAATGGTGCAACCAGATTGTTTTTTGCGCTGAATGAGCTGTTTACGCTGTTTTCAATGAATTCAACAACCCATTCGACAAAGTTTTGCATTCCTGTTGGCGCACCTGGCGTTGGGCGCTTTGCCACACGGCTAAACAGAAACAGAAAGAGTGCGCCAAGCACAAAAGAGGACAGTAGCGTATCTACATTTAGCGCCCAGAAACCCATGCTTTTAGCTTCTTCTGCGGTGCGCGCGCAATGGAAATGGCCTTGTTGCAGGTTACAGGTCAGATTTTGCAGGTGGTGCCTGATATATTCTGATGAAGTGATGGTCTCGCTTGACATTTTTACTTTGCCATTCCACAAAAAACTACACGATCAATCCATCAACAACGCCGCAAAATACACCAGTAGCGTTGCAATATAGGTTAAAAAGAATTCGGGCAACCGCAAGGACCGATACAGCTCAAATATTGCGCTGAACAAAATCACGGTTATCACAAATTTGAATCGTTCCCCTGCGTACTGCGCCTGAAGCCAGTGCCTGGGAGTAACACCACGCGGTGACGAACTGCGGAAGGCGTACGCAAGTCCTGTCAGGAACCCGATGGACCCCCCCAAGGCTGAAGACATCGCAGAGACCCCATCGAAAATTGCCCAAAGGGCCAATGCTATCAACAAGGTTACGCTTGCTTGCAAGCAGACAATCCTGAACATTTTAGGAGTCATCACGTCCAGGGGCGCCTGCTAAACGGTGGGATTATAAGCTTGGGATCGGGGGGTGGTCAATGATGGTTGTCAAGAACGAAGAAGCTGCAACAGCCCCTCCAGTTGATCCAGGCTATGGTAACGAATGGACAGGACACCGCTTCCGCCCCGCTTCTGCTTCAATGTCACTGTCGCACCAAGTCGGTCCGATAACTCTTCCTGCAGCGCCAGCTGGTCGCGGCCCGGGGTTAAGGAAGATCCGGCAGGCGCCTTGTGACCTGCCACCTGCTGTTTTACCTGTTTTTCAGCTTCGCGTACCGACCACCGTTTTGCGACGATTTGTGCGGCCAGTTGCGACTGTTTGGTAGCCGACAAAGGCAATAAAGCTCTGGCATGTCCCATTTCCAGTGAGCCTTCCATTAGTAGTAAGCGCACACTTTCTGCCAAATTGAGCAGCCGCAGTAAATTGCTGACAGCGCTGCGCGAACGCCCAACCGCTTCGGCAGCTGCCTCGTGCGTCATCCCAAATTCGCGGATCAAGCGGTCTAGGCCCTGGGCCTCTTCCAGGGGGTTCAGGTCTTCGCGCTGGATATTTTCAATCAGTGAGGAGGCCAGGGCAGCCTCGTCCGAAATGGTACGGACCAGCACAGGCACTTCAAGCAAACCAGCCAGCTGCGATGCGCGCCACCGACGTTCGCCAGCAATGATTTCGTATCTTCCATCACCCACCGGACGCACCAGAATAGGCTGCAGTATCCCTTGCGCCTTGATGGATTGACTAAGCTCCTGCAAGGACTCCAGGTCCATTCTGGTCCTGGGCTGGTACTTTCCAGGTTTAAGCTGCCCTACAGGCAATGTAGACAAATCCTGAATTCCCGATTTGGGATTGTCAGCGCCCAATAACGCGTCCAGCCCCCTTCCCAATCCCTTGTGCTTGGCCATGTTGTTTTTCCTCTTTCAGACTTTCAGAGCCCGGCAGTTGCGCCGTCAAACCGCTCCAGAATCTCCCGTGCAAGTTGCAAATAGGCCTGTGCACCTTTGGATGCTGGGTCGTAGCGCAACGCTGGCAACCCGTGGCTAGGCGCCTCAGCCAGACGAATGTTGCGGGGAATTGCGGTACGATAAACCTTGCCACCAAAATGCCGTTCGAGTTGAGCTGAAACCTGCTGTGCCAAGGCACTGCGCGGATCCAGCATGGTCCGCAGAAGCCCCTCGATTTCCAGCCCGGTATTAAGATGACCGCGCACCCGACGAATGGTCTGTACCAGGTCGGACAAGCCCTCCAGTGCATAGTATTCACATTGCATGGGAATCAGTACCCGCCAAGCCGCCGAGAGCCCATTGATCGTCAGCAAATTAAGTGCCGGTGGGCAATCTATCAGGACCACATCGTAATCACCGGTGATGGCATCAATTGCATTTTTAAGCCGGTACTCCCTGTATTCCCCATCGACCAGCTCTATTTCGGCGCCCGCGAGTTCACGATTGGCCGGAAGGACGTCATAGCCTCCTGAGGTGGAGCGGACGCGTGCCTCCTGTATGCCGATTTGTTCCAGCAACACATGGTAGACCGACCTCGTCAAGGCGCTTTTGTCGATGCCGCTTCCGGTTGTCGCATTGCCTTGCGGATCAAGATCCACCAGCAGCACGCGCTTTCCAAGTTCGCTTAAGCTTGCTGCAACATTCACAACGGTGGTGGTTTTGCCAACCCCCCCTTTTTGATTTGTCACCGCCAGCACGCGACTCATGAATGAGCTTCTTTAACCATGATCAAATGCCGTTGAGCCGCCAGGTTGTGTACTTCCACCCGGACGACTTGAGAAGTAAATTTGGCAGGCAATCGGGTAAGCTCTTCAAATGGGACAACCCCCTTCATGGCAATCAAAACCCCTCCTGGCGCCAGCAGATGGCCTGCTCCTGCCACAAAATCGGGCAAATCCGAAAATGCACGCGAGACGATGGCATCAAAAAGCTCTGGAGTGTTCCATTGTTCAACCCGTTCGGCAACCACGCTAACCTGGTCGAGCCCCAGCTCCAGCTTGACCTGGCGTAAGAATGCAGCCTTTTTCTGATTGGGCTCCAGCAAAGTCACGTTCAGGGCTGGGCAGGCAATCGCGAGGGGAATACCTGGCATTCCACCGCCGCTGCCAACATCCAACAATCGTGACCTTCCGGTAAGGCTTTGCGCTACGGTCAAACTATCCAGCAAATGGAGCGTGATCATGCGCTCCCGATCACGCACGGCAGTTAAATTGATTACGGCGTTCCATTTTTCAAGAAGATCCAGATAGCGTTCCAGAAGCTCCAGCCTCTCTCCGGAAAGCCTCAACCCAAGGGCTTCAATGCCGGCTGACAAGTTGGACGCAACCATCATGCAATGTGTTGAAATTTTGGAGTTTCTGATTGAAACCGGCGCAAGTGCACCAGCAATAGTGCTATGGCAGCGGGAGTTACCCCGGCAATACGACTGGCCTGGCCTATTGTTTGCGGCCGATGCTGCGTCAATAACAGCTCTACTTCACGCGACAAACCGCGTACTTTGGAAAAATCCATCTGCACGGGTATCAACGTATTTTCCAGGTGCTTGTGTCTTTCCACCTCTTCCAGTTGACGAGAAATATAGCCTTCATACTTGACCTGAATCTCGACCTGGAGAGCCACCTCCAATGGGGCCGTTTCAACCGGCGCAGCCCCAGGCAATGTCATCAGGTCGTGGTAGGACACCTGGGGTCGGCGCAGCAACTCGTGTAAAGGCTGGTCCCGCTCAAGGACTTGTCCCAGTACCTTCTGCGCCTCCTGGGAAGTCACAGCTGCTGTCCGAAGCCATGTGGAACGCAACCTCTGGATTTCTCTCTCAATTTTTTCTCTTTTAATTTCAAAGGCTTGCCATCTGTCTTCACTAATCAGCCCCAAACTCCTGGCTTGCTCGGTCAGACGCAGGTCCGCGTTGTCCTCGCGTAATTGCAAGCGGTATTCGGCCCGACTGGTGAACATACGGTAGGGTTCGGTCACTCCGCGTGTCACCAGATCATCGACCAACACTCCCAGATAGGCTTCGTTGCGTTGTGGCCACCAAGGCTCGAGGTCACGGGCCCGGCGCGACGCGTTAATACCAGCCAGCAGACCTTGTGCAGCCGCTTCTTCATACCCCGTGGTGCCATTGATTTGCCCGGCAAAAAACAGACCCGCAATCGCTTTGGTTTCAAGGGAGGCCTTCAATGCCCGCGGGTCATAATAATCGTATTCAATGGCATAACCAGGGCGCAGGATATGCGCCCCTTCAAGCCCTGGAATTGAGCGCACCAGGTCCAACTGCACGTCAAACGGCAGGCTGGTTGAAATCCCGTTGGGATAAACCTCATGGGTCGAAAGGCCCTCAGGTTCCAGAAAAATCTGATGCGATGACTTATCGCTAAAACGGTGAATCTTGTCCTCGATGGACGGGCAATAACGCGGCCCAACCCCCTCGATAACACCGGTGAACAATGGCGAGCGGTCAAGGCCCGCACGAATGATGTCGTGGGTTCGGGGCGTTGTATGAGTTATCCAGCAAGAGACCTGACGCGGGTGTTGACTCCCTCTACCCATAAAAGAAAATACCGGCACCGGATCATCACCCGGTTGGGGGGTCAATTTGTCATAATTGATCGTGCGCCCATCCAGGCGTGGCGGAGTGCCGGTCTTGAGCCGTCCTGCAGGAAGCGCCATTTCGCGCAGTTTCTGAGCCAGTACGATGGCTGGGGGATCTCCTGCACGCCCTCCCGGGTTCTTTTCCAGGCCAACATGCATCAACCCAGACAGAAAAGTCCCTGTAGTCAGGACCACTGTCGACGCTTCAAAGCTTAACCCCATCTGTGTTATGACCCCGCACACGGACCCCTCCCGGACAATAAGATCGTTTACCGGTTGCTGAAACAAGGTCAAATTGGGCTGATTTTCCAGACTATGGCGAATAAAATTGCGATAAAGAACGCGGTCTGCCTGGGCGCGTGTCGCCCGGACTGCAGGCCCCTTGCGGGAATTCAAAATTCGAAACTGGATCCCGGCTGCGTCGGCAGCAAGAGCCATAACCCCTCCCAACGCGTCGATTTCCTTGACAAGATGCCCTTTGCCAATCCCGCCAATGGAGGGGTTGCAGGACATTTGCCCCAGCGTTTCAATGCTATGCGTCAACAAAAGCGTCGCACTGCCGGAACGGGCAGCAGCCAGCGCAGCCTCGGTGCCGGCATGTCCGCCGCCTACCACAATGACATCGAATTTCTTGGGAAACTGCACGGTTATACCCTTCAACACCAACAAGTTACGGGACAGGCATGATACTTCATTGCCTTGAGAATACCCAAGCCATTCCAACCCATTGTTTCACGTGAAACAAGGCGAGCCCCTGATTAATAAGGTCAATTCTCACTTACCGATACAAAATCTGGAAAAAATCTGGCCCAGTAGCTCATCGGAAGAAAATTCACCGGTGATGCTGGCCAGGGCGTTTTGTGCAAGCCTTAGCTCTTCGGCCAGCAATTCAACTGATTGTGATTGTAACAAGGCCCCTGCCAGGTGCTGGCGCGCTTCGCGCAAGGCGGCCAAATGCCGTTCGCGGGCCAGGAAGGTTGGTTCGGTCTGGCCTTGCCAACCCGCATGTTTTAGCAGCATGTCTTTCAATACGTTCAGCCCGGCGCCTGTCTTGGCAGAAACTCCGATTCCATCCTGCATGGCAGGGCCTGATTTGTCGGCAACCAAGTCGATTTTGTTGTAGACAATCTGATACACCAGAGACCGTGGTAATCGCTTCATCAGGGCACGGTCTTCAGCTGTCAGCCCAATAGTGACATCGGTGACGATCAACGCCAGGTCAGCGTGTTCAACAGCTGCCCAGGTTCGCATAATCCCGGCCTGTTCTACTACATCCCCCGTGTCACGAATGCCTGCCGTATCGACAATATGGAAAGGAATGCCCTCTATGTGTACCGTGGTCAGAATGGCGTCGCGCGTTGTCCCCGGTATCTCCGTTACCAGTGCACGATCTTCTTCGGCAAGTGCGTTTAACAGGCTGGATTTTCCTACGTTGGGAGCGCCAATCAAGACCACCTGGCGGCCTGTCCGCATCAAGGTCCCCTGAACCGCCGAGGCAGTCATGATCTCAAGGGTTGCCAGCATTTCCGCAATACTGTCTTGAGGCCTGACCTTGTCCAGAAACTCCTCACCCTCTTCCGAAAAGTCGATGCTTCCTTCAACGTGTAGCCGAAGTTCAATGAGTTGCCCGACGAGAGCCTTCACTTTCCTGGAAAAAACCCCTGTCAGCGAACGTACTGCTCCCCTCGCCGCTGCGGCACTCTCGGCAGAAATCAGGTCTGCTACTGCTTCCGCTTGAACCAGATCGAGTTTATGGTTAAAAAAAGCGCGCTGCGTAAACTCGCCGGGATGGGCGATGCGCGCCCCCAACTCAAGGCAGCGCCCCAGGAGAAGCTGCAGGACTGCGTCACCCCCGTGTGCCTGCAGCTCCAAAACATCCTCTCCGGTAAAAGAAGCAGGGGCACTGAAGTAAATCAGCAGTCCTTCGTCGATTACCGCCCCATGTTTATCGATGAACCGTGAAAGATGCGCGCGGCGTGGGGCGGGTGGTGCTTTCCCCGTTAACCCTATGGCAAATTGCTGGAGCCCGTACCCGGATATTCTAACCACGCCGATGCCGGCGCAGCCCGGCGCAGTAGCGATAGCAGCGATAACCTCAACGCTTTCCATCACCTATCATGCGTGTGATCTGCCATTGCTGGGCAATGGACAACACGTTGTTAACCACCCAGTACAGCACCAGACCTGCCGGGAAGAAAAAGAACATGACACTGAACGCCAGGGGCATATACATCATGACCTTGGCCTGGATAGGATCCGGTGGCTTGGGGCTCATGCGCTGCTGTAAAAGCATGGACGCAGTCATGATCAAGGGCAGGATGTAAAAGGGGTCCTGGGCGGAAAGATCGTGGATCCAGCCAACGAATGGCGCGTGACGCAGTTCCACAGACCCCAACAACACCCAATACAATGCGATAAAAACAGGGATTTGAACCACCATGGGGAGACATCCACCAAGCGGATTAATCTTCTCCGTTTTATAAAGTTCCATCATGGCCTGATTCATCCGGGCCTTGTCGTCACCATACTGTTCCTTGATCCGCGTCATTTTGGGCTGGACGAGGCGCATTCGCGCCATGGACTTGTAGCTTGCAGCCGAAAGCGGGAAAAAAATGGCCTTGATCAACACCGTCAAAAGAATAATGGCCGCGCCCCAATTCCCTACCCAGCCGTGAATCCACGACAACACATAGAACAAAGGCGTGGCAATGATCGTGAGCCACCCGTAATCAATGGTCAGATCAAGTCCAGGAGCAAGCGCCTTGAGCTTCGAACCCTCTTGTGGGCCCGCATAGAGCGGCACTAAGAGCGAGCCTGTCGCACCAGGCGCTATCACCCCCATTGGAAGAATCACGCCCGCTGTGTAGAGATCGTTGCCCACCTTCCTTGTGAAAAATTCTCGCGGTAGCCCGGGTTGGGGAAGCCATGCCGCCACAAAATAGTGCTGCAGCATCGCAATCCATCCATTGTTTGCGGTGCCAGGATAGTCACGCTTTCCTTTATCAATATCAGTAAAAGGAATTTTCTGGTACTTTGTGGCTTCTGTATAAACCGCAGGGCCGGTGTAAGTGCTTACAAACCTTGGGTCTCCTGGGGGTGCCTTGGATACTCTAAGAAACTGAAAATACGCTTCTGGCGACAAAGGCTCGGCGCTGAGATTGCGAACTGCGGTCTCAATCGTGATCACATAGCTGCCCCGTTTGAAGTGGAAGGTCTTGGTAACTTCAACAACGCCTGGCGTTGTAGCTCTTAGGGTAACGTCAAGGTGGTCCTGTCCTGGTTCGAGAACCGCCTGCTGTTTGTCCGCGGTAAACAATGTGGTGTGGTTGGGAAGCCCGGCACCCAACAAACCGCTTTGGGCCACATACACCAGACTATTTTTATCTTCCAGCAAATCAACCGGCTTGATCTTGTCTTCTGCAGAAAAATGCTGGAGCAGTTTAAGACTGCGAAGATCTGCGCCGTCTGTATCAATTTCTGCATCCACTACATCCGTTTTAACCTTGATGCGTTCTCCATGGTGCAGTCCTTCCTGGCCAGATTCAGCGCTGGCGGGTGCCGGTGGAACTGTGGCGTTGGTTCCTGCTGGAGCAGCAACTGGGGCTTGGGGCAACGTCGCACTACTTGCGGGTAGGGACGAGATCGTTGGTGGGCTTGGTGGTGTTGGTAACGTTGCGCGTTGATAGGTCTGCCAGGCGTCCCATAACATGAAACTGGAAGCCGTAAAGATAACGAGCGGAATGATGCGTTGCATGTTCATGGAAATTCTCAGGGTACGGGATCATAACCGCCAGGATGCCAGGGATGGCATCGGCACAGACGTTTCAATGCCATCGCCCCGCCACGGGCAAGCCCATGGCGACCAATAGCTTCATAGGAATAATGGGAACAACTGGGTTCAAAACGACACGATCTTCCCAACAAGGGGCTTAGTCCAAGTTGGTAGGCGCGAATGAGAATTTGAATGAATCTCGACATTTCTGAACGCTCAAAGCCAGTATCTCAAATTCAGTCGAAAGCAAATCGAACGTACCCGGGATAAATACCTTTCTGTGGAGTATCACCACATCCAGCCCGGCAAGTACCTCAATATGACGTCTGAATAACTCGCGACACACTCGTTTCATGTAGTTTCGGCCGACGGCTTGTGCACATACTTTCCGACCAACAACCACCCCCAACCGTGCATGGGGTAGCCCATTGGGCCGCGCCATCATGCGCAGATGGTTTCCGGTGTGACCACAGCGTCCTGCTAAGACCGCCTGGAAGTCCCGGCTATCGGAAAGTTTTCCAAAAACAATCTGCTTCAGAGAGGGGCCTTAAACAGCGAGGCGAGCTCGTCCACGTGCCCGTCGAGCATTTATGACCGCACGCCCGCCCTTGGTTTTCATGCGAACGCGAAATCCATGCGTACGCTTGCGCTTGGTCACAGACGGTTGGTAAGTACGCTTCATGATTGGTATCTCAGGCCAAATGACAGAACCGGTGATTTAACCCTGAAAAGCCCCTTTACGTCAAGAAAAATATATCCACAAGCAACATAAATGACAGTGGATAAGTTATTCAACCAGGGCTAGAATTGCAGGTGGATAAATACCGCGCGGCTTCCCCGGCCACAATAAAATAACCATAATAAACAATATATTACAAATGAATAATTTTTGGAGTGACACCCTGGGCCAAATCCGTTCCGAGCTACCGGAGCAGCAGTTCACGACCTGGATCAAGCCGTTGCAAGCAGAAATTCTGGATGGTGTCGTCACCCTTACTGCGCCCAACCGATTTATCCTGCAATGGGTCAAGGACCGATACATGACGCGCATCGAAAACATGGCGCGTCATAACGGAATTACCTCGATCAAGTTGATTCAACGCAATGAAGCAGTTTCGTCTCAGCCCGAAAAAGATCAGGGCGACATTCAGGAACGTGACGATACAGCACCGCGACAAGCCGAACGGCACCGACTCAATCCAAACTTCACTTTCTCCACTTTTATCGGAGGAAAAGCCAACCAGCTCGCGCGCGCTGCCGCGCTTCAGGTGGCCGAAAACCCTGGAGCTGCCTATAACCCCTTGTTCATTTACGGTGGTGTCGGGTTGGGGAAAACGCATTTGATCCAGGCGATTGGAAACCAAATTCTGGAACGACAGCCCAACGCCAAAGTGCGTTATATGCATGCTGAGAAGTATGTTTCGGATGTCGTTCGCGCTTATCAGCACAAGTCTTTTGACACCTTCAAGCGCTATTACCACTCTCTCGATCTTTTGATGATTGACGATATTCAGTTTTTTGGCGGAAAAGCGCGTACGCAGGAGGAGTTTTTCTTTGCATTTAATGCGCTTGTGGAATCTCATCGACAGGTAATCATCACCTGCGACAGCTTCCCCAAAGAGATTGCCGGCATGGAAGAACGCCTGATTTCGCGCTTTGGTTGGGGCCTTACGGTTGCGATTGAACCCCCCGAACTTGAGATGCGCGTTGCTATTCTGATCAACAAGGCGCGCCTGGAAGGGTTGGCTCTTGACGAGAATGTTGCCTTCTTTATAGCGAAGCATATTCGCTCCAACGTGCGTGAGCTGGAAGGCGCTTTGAAACGTGTCCAGGCTTACGCCAGGTTTACAGGGGACGCCATTTCGCTTGTCACTGCACGAGAATCGTTGAAGGATTTGCTGGCGCTGCAACACCGCCAGATTTCAATAGAAAACATCCAAAAAACCGTCGCGGACTACTACAAGATCAAGGTCGGCGACATGTTTTCAAAAAAGCGCACCCGCGCTCTTGCCCGACCCCGACAAGTGGCCATGGCGCTGGCCAAAGACATTACCAATCTAAGTTTGCCGGATATCGGTGAGGCTTTTGGTGGACGTGATCATACGACGGTGCTGCATGCGTGCCGAAAAGTGCAGGAATTATGCGAAACCGACACCGTTGTCCAACGTGATTTTTTAGCGCTTCAGCAGATTTTGAACGGTTGATAACCCTGGAGATAACCCGGGAATACTTTGGGGAGGAATTGTGGATAAATCATGCAGCAAGAAAAAATCAAATCTTGTCCACATTTCATCCGAATAATATACCCAACTTACCCCAAGCAATGTCCTTTACGCAATATAATGTTTCGCCGGCTCTTTTCCGGGTAATCCACCGTATGGGCCCTGCTCTAATCTATTAACTATCAGGGTTATTTCATGATCATCATTAAGACACAACGCGAACGGTTGCTTGAACCCCTGCAATCAGTCATTGGTATCGTCGAGCGCAGACATACTTTGCCTATCCTGTCTAATGTGTTGATTCATTCGGTGGGCAAGGAAATCGCGTTTACAGCAACCGATCTCGAAGTACAGATCCGCTCCAAAACACAATTGGATGAAACCGGAGAGGCCCAAGCGGTTACCCTTCCAGCGCGAAAACTTTACGACATCCTGAGAAGCTTGCCGAATGAAGCAGCCGTAGCATTGGAAACAATAGAAAACCGCCTTACCGTAAAGGCGGGAAAAAGCCGTTTTAGCCTTCAAACGTTACCCGGCCAGGACTTCCCTACAGTCGCACCAAGTACGGAGAAAGGCGTTGTTCTAAAGATTGCGCAAAAAACCCTGAAAGGGCTTTTAGAACGCGTGCAGTACGCGATGGCGCAACAGGATGTACGCTATTACCTGAACGGGACCTTGTTAAGCGTCAACGGAACCCAGCTAACGCTGGTGGCTACCGATGGCCACCGGTTGAGCTATACCACGGAAAAACTACAAGAAGAGCATGACAAGGCAGAAATCATCCTGCCGCGCAAATCGGTTTCTGAACTCATTAAATTACTGGCACCCACAGACGAACCGGTTACAATTACGCTAAGGGCAAACCAGGCAGAATTTGCATTCGGCCAGATTGAGCTGTTGTCCAAGGTCATCGACGGAAAGTTTCCCGACTTCACCCGCGTTATCCCCACCCAGTACAGCAAACATTTAATGCTTAATCGCGTGGATTTGCTGCAAGCACTGCAACGCGCGTCAATCCTGTCCAACGACAAAATTCACGGTGTTCGGCTCCTTTTATCCAAAGACAATCTGGCTGTTGTGTGTACTAACAACGAACAGGAAGAGGCACAGGAAGACCTGGATGTTCAGTATGGCCAGGAACCAATTGACATTGGATTCAACATTACCTATCTCATGGATGTGATGAACCACTTAACTTCAGAAAAGGTGGTTTACTCTTTTGGCGACGCCAATAGCAGCGTATTGATTACGGTTCCTGGGGCCGAGGACCGATTCAAATACGTGGTTATGCCAATGCGCATCTGATTTGGCCTTTTCTTTAATATCATTCAGGAAACATAACGCGTGGAACAATCCAGCACGACACCAGACAGCTACACCTCTGAAAACATAAAAGTTCTCAAAGGGCTTGAGGCTGTTCGCAAGCGCCCCGGCATGTACATAGGTGATACCAACGATGGAACCGGCTTGCATCATATGGTATTTGAAGTGGTGGACAACGCCATAGACGAAGCCCTTGCCGGATACTGTAACGAAATCAACGTCATCATCCATCTGGATAATTCCATTACGGTTACTGATAACGGCAGGGGTATTCCAACGGATATACACCCAGAAGAAGGGCGTTCGGCAGCAGAAGTAATCATGACAGTTCTGCATGCCGGGGGTAAGTTCGACAGCAACAGTTACAAGATTTCTGGGGGGCTTCACGGTGTCGGGGTTTCGGTTGTCAATGCGTTATCCAGCTGGCTTAAGTTGACTATCCGGCGTGATGGAAAAGTTAACCAGATGGAATATCGCAATGGCGACGCAGTTGCTCCACTAACCATTACCGGAACAACAGACAAACGGGGCACAGAAATCCACTTCATGCCCAGTACAGAAACTTTTGGCGTCATCGAGTTTCATTATGATATTTTGGCCAAGCGCCTGCGTGAGCTATCGTTTCTGAATAATGGCGTGAAAATCGTCCTGACCGACCAGCGCACCGGAACCGAAGAGAATTTCTCCTTTGCGGGGGGGGTTCGCGGCTTTGTTGAATATCTAAATCGCAACAAATTGGTCTTGCATCCCACCATTTTTCATGCAATCGGAGAAAAAGAAGGAATTATCGTCGAGGTGGCGATGCAGTGGAATGACTCGTATCAGGAATCGGTCTTATGTTTCACCAACAACATTCCTCAACGCGACGGTGGGTCCCACTTGACTGCACTTCGAGCAGCCATGACGCGCACTCTCAACCAGTATATTGAGCAAAATGAACTGGCCAAGAAAGCAAAGGTTGAAACCACTGGCGATGACATGAGAGAGGGCTTGATGTGTGTCCTTTCGGTCAAAGTGCCAGACCCCAAATTTTCTTCACAAACAAAGGATAAACTGGTTTCTTCGGAAGTTCGTCCTGTTGTGGACGATGTGGTGTCCGAAAAATTGGGCGAATTTTTACTGGAAAAACCCAACGAAGCCAAAATCATCGTTGGCAAAATTATCGATGCCGCACGAGCCAGAGAAGCTGCCAGGAAAGCACGTGAGATGACGCGGCGCAAAGGGGCGCTGGATGGTTTGGGGCTACCGGGAAAACTGGCAGACTGTCAGGAAAAAGATCCGGCACTGTGTGAACTCTACCTTGTGGAAGGAGACTCTGCTGGAGGGTCGGCAAAGCAGGGACGCGACCGAAAATTTCAGGCGATTTTGCCACTGAAAGGGAAGATCCTGAACGTGGAGAGAGCCCGCTTCGACAAGCTGGTTTCTTCACAGGAAATCGTGACCCTTATCACGGCGTTAGGCACAGGGATTGGAAAGGACGAATATTCTCCTGAAAAGTTACGCTACCACCGTATCATCATCATGACCGACGCAGACGTGGATGGCTCTCACATCCGCACGTTGCTTCTGACCTTTTTCTATAGGCAAATGCCCGAACTTGTGGAACGCGGCCACATTTATATTGCGCAGCCACCGCTTTACAAGGTCAAGCATGGCAAAACCGAGCAGTACGTAAAAGATGATTTTGAACTGAATCAATATTTGCTTACCCAGGCATTAAATGGCGCAGAACTCAGGAGCAATGAAACGGTGGTCAGCGGCGCCGCTCTTGAAAGTGTTGCGCGAGAATACCTTCTGGCTGAGGCGGTTATTGACCGTGTTGGTCGCGTTATTGATCCTGCAGTGCTAGGAGCCTTGCTGCAAAACCCCATTGATCATCTGGATCGTCTGGATAGCGCAGAGGAAGCAGCAGTTCAGTTGCAACGCACTCTGGCAGCAGAAAGTATTCTGGTTTCTGCACAGGCTGATGTACGTCGCGGCGGATACAAGCTCGTTATCGAACGAACAACCCATGGCAACGTCCATATCAGCACCCTGGATGGAGATTTTCTTGGCACAGGTGACTACGAACAAATCAAAAAAACGGCACGTGTTTTACAGGGTTTGATTGGCAAGGATTCGTTTATTGTTCGCGGCGAACGAAAATTGGCTGTCAATAAGTTTCAGGATGCCCTGACCTGGCTGTTAAGCGAGGCACGCAAAACCATGAGTATCCAACGCTACAAGGGGTTGGGTGAGATGAATCCAGAGCAATTATGGGAAACTACCATGGACCCGGGAACACGCCGTTTGCTGAAAGTACAAATTGAAGACGCGATTCGTTCTGATGAAATTTTCACAACCCTGATGGGTGACGAGGTGGAACCGCGCCGTCAATTCATTGAAAAGAACGCGCTAGGAGTAACCAATCTTGATATCTAGCGTGGACAGGTGTAACTGGAAGTGCTAACAGAAGGCGGTCGGCTGTGCTTTCCATCATCATTCCTACCTGGAATAACCTTGAGCTATTGAAGCTGTGTATTTGTAGTTTGCACCGGCACTCTACCCTGCCGATTGAAATTGTATTGCATGTAAACGACGGAAGCGATGGGACCTTGGCATGGGTACGTTCCGAAGGCCTTCTGCATTCCCATTCTTCAGACAACATCGGGATCTGTCATGCGGTAAATCAGGCGGCAGCCCTGTCAACGCAACCCTACCTGGTTTACCTGAACGATGACATGGTGTGTTGTCCGGGTTGGGATACTATGCTGATGAATTGCATTCAGTCTCTTGGTACCGATGCATTCATGCTGTCCGGAACCATGATTGAACCCCGGGAATCAGGAAACCCCTGTGTTATTGTCCGCAATTATGGAACTGGTCCTGATACTTTTAATGAGTCCGAAATGCTGAGAGACTTACCACAACTCGTTAAAAGTAACTGGTACGGGGCCACCTGGCCACCTACCGTGGTTCATCGGGACTGGTGGGTCAAGGTAGGGGGGTATAGCCCTGAGTTTTCGCCAGGAATCAGCAGTGACAACGATTTCTCCATGAAGCTGTGGGTTGCGGGATGCCGTATTTTTCTAGGGCTTGGCGCATCGCGCGTTTATCATTTCATGTCCCGTTCTACTGGCAAGGTTGTCCGAAATGACGGCCGAAAGCAGTTTCTGCTCAAATGGGGCATGACACAATCCACTTTTGACAGGCATTATCTGCGGCGCGGCCAGCGCGCGGCTTTGGTTAGGCTGCCAGAGCCTGAAAAAACTGCTTTGTATTACTGGGATATTCTGAGAGGAAAAATCAAACGGCTCTGGTCGTAAGAAATCATGCTTTGCGTTTCTTGGCGGGCGCCCTTTTTTTGCCTGCGGTTGTTGTTTTTTTTGGAGTCGCTTTTTTCTTTGCTGCAGTTTTCTTTTTAGGCAGGGGCTTGCCGGCTTTGGCGGCCTTATCAGCCAACAAGAGCAGCGCTTCTTCCAGCGTCAGCGTGTCGATATTGACGCCATTAGGCAGGGTGGCATTGATTTTGCCCTGTTTGACATAAGGGCCATATCGACCGTTGAAAATCCCCACAGGCTGCTGACTGACTGGATCGACACCCAATTGACGCAAGGATCCACGCCCTACGCTCTTGGGCTCGGCCAAAATCTGCAACGCTCGCTCCAGCGTAATATCGAACACATCATCTGTTTTCGGAATTGAACGGAAACCGCCATCGTGTTGAATGTAGGGCCCAAATCGGCCAATATTGACGGTGACATTTTTGCCGGTTTCAGGATGAACGCCGAGATTCCGAGGCAGGGATAACAAGCGTTGTGCGATATCCATTGTCACTTGGGCAGGCAACAGGTTTTTGGGTAGCGAGACGCGTTTTGGTTTTTTCCCTTCTGGTGCTGTTTCACCCAATTGCAAATATGGTCCGTAGGGCCCGTTCAGCAAATAAACGGGTTGGCCATCACCAGGTTCTGTCCCAACCAGGATTGGTTCGGTAGAGTCAGTGGCCCCGTCTAGATTTCGGGTGAAGTCGCATTCTGGATAACCGCTACATCCCACAAACTTGCCGCGCCGACCAAGGCGTATGGACAACGGTTTTCCACATTTTGGACACGCCTCATTCAGGGACTCCTGCGTGACTTCGGCGCGCGATACTGAAGCTTTTTCTTCAACCTGGCTCGAAAAGCCTTCCCAAAACTGAGCGAGCACCGGGATCCATTCCAGTTTCCCTTCAGAAATCAGGTCAAGCTGGTCTTCCATTCGGGCAGTAAAATCGTAGTCAACATAGCGAGAAAAATGATCGGTCAAAAACTTGTTCACGACAACGCCCACATCCGTTGGCGTAAATCGCTTTTTGTCCAGTAATACATACTCGCGATGAACCAGTGTGCTGATAATGTTGGCATATGTAGAGGGCCTGCCAATCCCGAACTCTTCAAGTGCCTTTACCAGGCTGGCTTCAGAATAACGCGGAGGCGGTTGAGTAAAGTGCTGCTCACCCCACAGCCGATCTACAGGCAACTCCTCATCTTCTGTGAGAAGCGGCAGGCGGGCTTCATCATCTGAGTCTGCTGCCGCGTTTTTTTCAGTAGTATCATCCTCATCCTCTCGATAGACCGCAATGAACCCAGGAAAAACCAGAGTTTGTCCATTGGCGCGGAATAAGGTCTTTTCGTCACCCACGGATATATCTACTTTGACGGTATCAAACTGGGCCTGCGTCATTTGGCTTGCTACGGCCCGCTTCCAGATCATTTCGTAGAGACGGAACTGGTCAGGAGTCAAGTGACCGCGTAAATTGGCCGGGGTGCGTGCAATGGCAGTAGGCCGAATGGCTTCATGCGCTTCCTGGGCGTTTTTGGATTTGTTGGCGTAGAAAACCGGCTTTGACGGCAGGTATTCACCATCGAAATTTTTACTGATGTGATCGCGAATATCCCGAAGCGCTTCCTGCGACAAGCTTACCGAGTCGGTGCGCATATAGGAAATCAAGCCCACAGCGTCTCCCCCGATGTCTACTCCTTCGTAGAGTTGCTGGGCAATCTTCATGGTGCGGTCGGTGGTAAACCCCAACTTCCGAACCGCTTCTTGTTGCAAAGTTGAAGTGGTAAAGGGTGGCGCAGCATGGCGTTGCTTGCGTTTCTTTTCAACATTGACAACCTTGGCAGGTTTTCCGTTCAATGCCTCAAGAATTTCTGTTTGCTGACCTTCCGAACCTACACTCATCTGTTGAAATTTTGTGCCGTCAAACTGGATTAACCGCGCAGTAAAAGGTTGTGATTCCTTATGGCTGTCAAGATGGATGGTCCAGTATTCCTCGCTTTTAAATGCGGCGATCTGGTTTTCGCGTTCCACAATAAGCCGGAGCGCAGGGCTTTGCACGCGTCCAGCGGAAAGACCGCGACGGATTTTTTTCCATAACAGCGGTGAGAGGTTAAAACCTACCAGATAGTCCAATGCTCGACGGGCTTGCTGTGCATTGACAAGAGGCATCGAAATTTCGCGTGGATGAGCGACAGCGTCCTGAACCGCGTTTTGGGTAATTTCGTAAAACGTGACTCGCTTTAGGGATTTGTTCTTGAGTAAATTCCTGGATTTTAATATTTCGGCCAGGTGCCAGGCTATGGCTTCTCCTTCGCGGTCCGGGTCTGTCGCGAGGTAAATGTGGTCCGCATTTTTAACTGCGCGCGTTATTGCCTCGACATGTTTTTCGTTACGCTCAACCATTTGATATTTCATGGCGAAATGATCATCAGGATTGACTGCGCCTGACTTTGGAATCAAATCGCGGACATGACCATAGGAAGCCAGGATTTCGAATCCCGGACCCAGGTACTTTTTGAGTGTCTTCGCCTTGGAAGGCGACTCTACGATGAGCAGGTTCTTGGACACGTGTAAAAGGAATTGCCTACTGCAGCATCCAATCCTGATAGTGAATCAGTTCTTCCACCAAAAGCGCATCCAGTGGGTTTCCCTGGCGCCAAAGGACCATCAGTACAATCAGCTTAAGGCGTTCCAGGTCAACTTCTGGTTCGTCCAGAGCCATGACACCGGCCAAAATCCATTCGCGCTGTCGAGGTACAAGAATTTTATTATTTTCAAGAAACGCGAGAAAACCCCAACCTTGAGAACCGATTCGATCAAATTCGGAAGAATCCAGACAGCGCTGTGATACCGAGTGGGTCAATATATCGTCATGGGCGTTATCACCGGTTTGGTCGATGTTACTTAGCCAGGCCAGCGCTTGTTTAACCTCACCTGCCTCGAATCCGGCAGCGAACAACCGATTTTGAAGTACGGTGTGAGCGGGGTAAATTCCACTGGCAAAAAAATTTTCGTAGACGAAAATAAGTATGTCGACCATGAATGCTGTCCTTTAAAATGGTGAACCATTTCAGTCGGAGTGCGGTCAACCCCGCCTGAAATCCAGTCGCTGATAACGACCACCCGGCAATATCCCGATGTGACCGAGAAGTTCAAGCGAGGTCAGCATGAGGGATACCTGAGCAGTCGTCAAGCCAGTACGCTGACAAATTTGGTCCAGAGAGAGCGGCCCCTGGATTAGTTCACTCAATACCAATTCTGTGTTTTTTGGGAAAGTGCCAGCATCCAGTGTCTTTTCATGGACGTCGCAGAGGGTGACCGGGTTGATGGCCTGCACTGGATCAGGAATTTGATATTGCAACTCTTCCAGGATATCACGCGCCGTTTCTACCAGTTTGGCTCCGTCCCGGATCAGGCGGTGGCACCCTTTTGAAAATGGAGAGTGGATCGACCCCGGAATGGCGAATATTTCTCGTCCCTGTTCCAGGCCAAGACGGGCTGTGATGATGGAACCACTTGTCAGGCTTGCTTCCACTACCAGGCAACCCAGGGACATCCCGGCAATAATTCGGTTGCGTTTGGGAAAATGCCATTTTTGAGCAACAGATCCCAACGCAAATTCTGAAACAATAACCCCACAAGTTGCAATCTCCCGGGCCAGTTCATGGTTGATTGCAGGGTAGACACGATCTGCTCCGGTGCCGATAACTGCGACGGTAGACCCTTTTCCTCGCATTGCACCTCGATGCGCTGCAGCATCAATGCCGTTGGCAAGGCCACTGACAATAGTCAGGCCTGCATTGGATAGCGCTTCGGCAAAAGCCTCAGCATCAATACAGCCTTGGCGGGTGGCGTTTCGGCTACCCACGATCGCAATCATGGGGCGGGACAGAAGTGTGGCGTTTCCTTTGACAAAAAGAAAATCCGGGCGGTCAGAAAGCTCTTTCAACAATGGAGGGTAGCCAGAACTATCGTGCAAAATAATGTGATTTTCTGAATGTGCTAGCCAGGCTCGGGTGTGAGCAACCTGATCCGGAGTAAGCCAGCGAAGAAGAGGGTCAGTGCCCGGGGATGAATCAGCTTTCAATGGGACTCTCCGTTCAATACCGCTATGATAGTATCCTTAAGGCAAGAATACGGTCGGAAATAGGCTTGGTTATGGCGCTTCTTCCCATACTTCATTATCCAGACCCTCGTTTGCATACCCGGGCGTCTCCCGTCATGGAAGTGGATGCTGAAATCCGCAAACTGGTGGACGACATGGCCGAAACCATGCGCGCCGCAGCGGGGATTGGCTTGGCTGCTACGCAGGTCAATGTGCATAAGCGATTGATTGTTCTGGATGTATCTGAAGACCAGCAGCATCTGCAGGTTTTCATCAACCCAAAATTGCTTTCCCGGGATGGCAGCCAGGAACGTGAGGAAGGATGCCTGTCGGTTCCGGGGATATATGAACGAGTTACCCGGGCAGAACATATCGTGGTGGAAGCGCTGGATCGGGACGGCAAGCCATTTACATTAGAAACTGATGGTTTGTTGGCAACTTGTATTCAACACGAAATGGATCATCTGGAAGGGAAGGTTTTTGTGGAATATCTGTCCCAGCTCAAACAAAACCGCATTAAAACCAAGTTACGTAAACGAGCCCGGGAAACGCTTTAATGCATATTGTATTTGCTGGAACCCCGGAGTTTGCTGCACGCAGTCTGGCGGCGCTTATTGCTGCAGGGCATCAGATGGATGCCGTATTAACCCAACCAGACCGGCCTGTTGGCCGTGGTTTTAAAGTTACTCCCAGCCCGGTCAAAAGGGTTGCTCTGGCGGCTCATGTTCCCATTTATCAGCCGGCAACATTAAATACTGTCGAAACCGTGGGACTTATACGGAGTTTTTCAGCCGACGTTATGGTGGTCTCGGCCTATGGCCAGCTGCTTCCCCATGAGATTCTAGGCGCTACCCGATTGGGCGCCATTAACATCCATGCTTCGTTACTGCCTCGCTGGCGCGGTGCGGCGCCGATTCAACGTGCGCTCCAGTCAGGAGACACAGAGACGGGAATCAGCATAATGCAAATGGATAAGGGGCTGGATACAGGGCCAGTCTTGTTGGTGCGACGTTGTCCAATTCTGGCGCATGATACCAGCCATACGCTGCATGACAGATTAGCCGATTTGGGTGCACGGACCATTATCGAAGCGCTGGAAGGATTGAAGGCAGGCAAATTGAAGCCAGTTCCCCAGTCGCCGACCGGAGCAACCTATGCCCACAAAATTACTACTGCAGAAACGCTACTACATTGGGAAAAAGATGCCGATCAACTGGCACTGGATATTCGTGCGTTCAACCCTGTACCGGTATCAAGGACTTATTTGCGGGGTGAATTGATAAAAGTTTGGGAAGCCGAAGCGATGCCCGGAGAGAATGAAGGGGCGCCTGGGACGGTGCTATCACTTGATGAAACAGGGCTTTCAGTAGCTTGTGGACGGGGACGACTGGTGCTGCAAATGCTACAACGTGCAGGTGGAAAACCGATGACTGCAAGAGAGTTTTTTAAGGGCTTTCCGGTGGTTCCGGGAGTGCGGATGGAGGCTTGATGCTGGAAATTCAGCGCTTGTCCACGTTTTCCCTGATCCAGGTTTTGGGTGGAAAAAATCTCGATCATGCGCTAACTGATGCCCGGGGACAGGCCAAAGGTCAGCTTACAGATCATCAAAAAGCTTCCTTGCAGGATGTGGGCTATGGGGTTTTGCGCCACCGGACCGAGATTGAGCTGGTGTTACAGCAACTCTTTGTTAAGAGAAAGCCTGATCCTCCGCTGGATTCACTGCTTATGGTGGCTGCCTACCAATTGCTTCACACGCGGGTTGCCCACCATGCAGTGGTTAGTCATGCCGTTGAAGTGGCAGCGATGTTGGGCGGTCCCGGCGCAAAAGGATTTGTGAATGGGGTGTTGCGCAATTTGCTTCGTCAGCGGGAACACCTATTGCAGCATGCTCATGAGACTCCGGAAGGGCGGTTTAGTCACCCCAAATGGTGGATAGACAAGGTGATGGCACAATACCCGGACCGATGGGAAGCATTGCTGAGCGAAGCTCAAACCCATCCTCCAATGACCTTGCGGGTTAATCGTCGCAATAGCAGCCGCGAACAATATCAGATACGACTCAAGATTGCCGGAATTGAGTCCAATCCGGTGGGCGTTGATGGATTGATTTTGACTGAGCCTGTGAGCGTAAAGCAACTGCCCGGCTTCGATCATGGCGATGTTTCTGTGCAGGACGCGTCGGCACAATATGCCGTAGAGATAATGGCACTGCACGCAAATCAACGGGTACTTGATGCATGTGCGGCACCGGGAGGCAAAACCGGGCATATTCTTGAGCGTGGCAAAGCATTGGAAGTGGTTGCCCTTGATAAGGATTCTGGACGGATCAAGAAGACCGAAGCCAACTTGCGTCGATTAAACGTGATGGCACAATGTGTTAATGCCGATGCTGGTGAACTGAAATCATGGTGGGACGAGCGTCCTTTCGATCGCGTATTGCTGGACGCGCCGTGCAGTGGTTCAGGTGTGGTGAGAAGGCATCCGGATATCAAATGGTTGCGTCATCCCGAAGATATTCCTGCACTGGCTGCTGTGCAAGAGACATTACTGGAGGCATTGTGGCAGGTGGTTAAACGAGGGGGCAGGTTAGTTTATGCAACGTGTTCGATTTTCCGTGAAGAAAATCAGGATCGGGAGGAAGCATTTTTACAAAGACATCCAGATGCCAGGCACCTCTTGATCGAGGACCCAATATTTCATGAAGGACAAATCTATCCTGATTATGGTCATGACGGATTTTTTTATGCGATTTTTCAAAAGATTTAGCCTTCTTCTGGTGCTGTTTGCGCTTTTGTTCTTCGGTGCAACCGTGGTTCGTGCCGAGGGTATTTCAGTACGTCATGCTGATGTTTACGCATCTGATGACGGTTATTTCCTGGATGCTGAATTTGACCTTGAACTGACCCCGGCGCTGGAAGAAGCATTAAATCGTGGCGTCTCACTCGCTTTTACAGTGACCGTGGAAATAATTGAGCCACGCTGGTATTGGTTTAACAAGGAAATCGTTAATTTGAAACAGGAACGCCGCATCAGCTTCAATCCGTTGACACGGGTCTACCGATTTTCCATGGGTTCTCTGTACCTGAGTTTCAATAGCTCCAAAGACGCATTGCAGGCCTTGACAAGATTGAACGGTATCCGGATTGCCGACCCAGGAAGCATGAAAAAGGGCAAACATTACGAAGCTCGTGCGCAAATGCGGTTGGATGTTTCGCAATTGCCCAAGCCATTTCAGGTGGATGCCCTGTCTTCCAACGACTGGAACCTGGCATCAAAACAATTGAACTGGACTGTTTCACCATGAGGTGGCCTCAGTTTCTTTCCTTTCACCGCATGAAATGGGTGGTAGCGTTGGTAGTTTTGTCAGGTGGCGCACTTTTATATTTGCTTTCGGCGGCCACAGCAAACACCTCATTATTTTCAGAGCATTATCCGCGCCTGCTGGCTGTTGGGGCAGGGGTGGCGCTGGCATTGATGGGGCTGATTTCCTACCAGCTTTGGACTCTCTACGGAAAATTGCGTGACCGGGTGTTTGGTTCCAAACTGACACTAAAACTGGTGATAGTTTTTGCACTTATGGCAGTTCTTCCAGGAACACTGGTCTACGGGGTGTCGGTTAGATTTCTGTCCAATAGCATTGAATCCTGGTTTGACGTGAATGTTGACAATGCACTTACCGCAGGCCTGGATCTGGGGCGAACAACTTTTGACAGTTTGCTCAATGATTTGGCCCATAAGGGAGAGGCCATGTCGATTGCGCTTGCAGATGCATCTGCCCTGGAAGAGGCGACACTTTTGCATCATTTGCGAGAGCAGTTTGGCGTGCAGGAAGTCACCCTGTTTTCCAAAGCAGGAACGGTGCTGGCATTTTCCAGCGGGCTAAATGATGCCTCAATGCCTGACGCAATGCCTGTCAATGCGTCCATCAGCCACCAGATTCGCTCCCAAAGGGCCTACAAAATGGTGGAAACCATTCCCGATAAAGGTTTGTATCTTCGGGTCGTCGTGCCAGTCAATCGATTGTCCTACTCTGAGGATTTACGGGCATTGCAGTTGATGCAGCCCGTATCAAGAGAACTGGCTGCCGACGCGGACAGTGTTGAAGCAGCGTATCGCGGATACCAGGAATTATTGCTGGCACGAACCGGATTGAAACAAATTTACGGACTCAACCTGACGCTTGCGCTGTTGTTGACCTTGTTGACTGCCATAGCACTTGCAATTGTCATCTCTGAGCGTCTGGGAGCGCCACTGAGCGCACTGGCCGAAAGTACCCGCGCGATTGGCGCGGGAGACTATACCAAGATGACCCCAGTGATCAGTGACGATGAGTTGGGAATATTGACCCGCTCCTTCAACACCATGACGCAACAGCTCCATGAGGCATCCGCTGACAGGTTACGCGATCAGGAACGATTAACCGCAGCAAAAGCCTACCAGGAAAGCATTCTCTCCAACCTCTCTACTGGAGTGATTGTCTTTGATGCCGCATTTCAACTCAAGAGCACCAACCTCAGCGCGAATCAGCTATTGGGGGTAGACCAGGTGCGAGGAATTCCGTTGGAGCGCTGGGGTGCTGTTGTTCCGGAACTACAGATTATTGCGCAGTATCTTGTAACACAATTCGAGGCCGCACATGGGGTGGCCTGGGAAGGAGATGCTGAGTGGTTGGATGGTTCTGCAAAACGCAAGCTTCATTTTCGGGGAACCCGGCTTCCTGGTGATCACGGCGGAGATTATGTGTTGGTGTTTGATGATATTACTAAAATGGTTCAGGCCCAACGCGACGCTGCATGGGGTGAGGTAGCGCGGCGATTGGCCCATGAAATCAAGAACCCGTTGACTCCAATTCAACTGGCAGCGGAGCGAATGCGCCTAAAGCTGAACGAAAAACTTCCGGCAATGGAAGCAGAGATTCTGGAACGTTCCACTGCAACCATCATCAATCAGGTGGATGCACTTAAAAACATGGTCAACGATTTCAGCGAATACGCACGTTCATCCAAGCTGATGACAAGAAGCCTTGATCTTAATAAATTAATTCAGGAAGTGCTGGTATTGTACGAATCCATGGGAGAGCAAATTGAGCTCAAGTTGACTGATGGTTTACCCCTAATTGACGGCGATGTCACTCGCTTGCGACAGGTGATTCATAATTTGGTGCAAAATGCATTAGATGCGTTACAAGGACAACCTGATTCTCGAGTTACAGTGGCAACTGAAAGACAGGGAAATTGGATCAAACTGTTTGTGTATGACAATGGACATGGGTTTTCAGAAGAGCTACTAGGCAGGATTTTTGAACCATACGTCACCACCAAAAGCAAAGGCACCGGGTTGGGGTTGCCAATTGTCAAGAAGATTGTTGAAGAACACCATGGCAAAATTCAAGTATCGAATTTAGAAAACGGGGGCGCCGTCATCAGCATTTTGCTTCCGTTACCGGAGAACATTCAATGACAAATCATATCCTCGTAGTAGATGACGAGGTTGGCATTCGCGAACTACTATCCGAAATTCTTAACGATGAAGGCTATCGGGTCAGGTTGGCCGCCAACGCCCTGGAGGCGAGGCAAATGCGGCATGAGGAGCGACCTGACCTGGTCTTGCTGGATATCTGGATGCCGCAAATGGACGGAATAACCCTTCTTAAGGAGTGGGGTGCTGCCGGGCAACTTAATATGCCGGTCATCATGATGTCGGGCCATGCGACTGTGGACACCGCCGTAGAAGCAACCCGGATTGGCGCATTCGATTTTTTGGAGAAACCGATTACCCTCCCCAAACTGTTGGCAACCGTAGAACGGGCTTTGCGTAAGGGCGAGTCAGAGTTTCGCCCCGAGCTATCGAGTATCCAGTTAGGTAAAGGACAACTTATCAATGAGTTGCGTCGTCGTCTTGATCAGGTGGCAAATCACAATGCACCGATACTTCTGGTAGGTGAGCCAGGTTGCGGAGCAGAGTTGGCGGCACGTCATTTGCATCAACCCAATACTCCATGGTTTGCTCCTACTGATAATCAATGGATGGCAGATAATCCGTTTGAACCATTGACCGAGTGTCAGGGCGGCATGATTTTCATTGCTGAAATAAGTGAACTCACGCGGGCCCAACAAAAGGGACTTTCGCAACTACTGAGCAAACTTGAAAAACACCATGTACGTTTGGTTTGCGCCAGCTGTCATCTCGTATCTACGCTTATCAACGAAAAAATGATCGACCCCGAACTGGTGGCGAGACTATCCGCTTTGATATTGACTGTGCCGCCGCTGCGTGAGCATGCAGAAGATATCCCCGAAATTGCAACTGCGTTATTAAGCCGCATGACCGAAGCGGGAGAGGTTCCCGTTAAAACACTAAGTACTGGCGCACTTAATATGCTGCGCCAGATGGAATGGCCGGGTAATTTGCTGTCCCTGACCAATGCAGTTCGAACTTTGGCTTTGACCACAACGGCTTCAGAAATACTGGCTGAGGATGTGGAAAAAATTGCCAGTCAATTTAACGCACCTACGCCCATGGCAGCCAAGCTGGCCGGGTTTGATTTGCCTTTGCGCGAGGCACGGGATCTGTTTGAAAAAGCATATTTTGAATATCACATTCGTTTGGAATCCGGAAACATGTCTCGGGTTGCTGAGCGCGTGGGGCTGGAACGAACCCATCTGTATCGCAAACTCAAGCAGCTGGGCGTACGACTGGCTTCACAGCGGGGAGAAGAGTGATCGGTAACACCAGCAACCAACGCTGGTTGATTTTGTCTCATGGTTTCAACATGGATGGTCGCGCGGCCAGCCTTACCATCACAGATAAGATCCCACATCTCATGATTGCAGGTATCGAGCCCATAGTACTTAGCGCCGTAACTGGTGTTCTGGATACGCGATTCAAACATAGGCAATTACTACCCTGGGGACCCTCCGGATTACGCTTTGATCTTCGACATCTGTTTGCATTGCGTTGGGGTAGGGATTGGCGTTATCGGATAGTTACGGGTTTGATTTCATTTTTGTTGCTGCCATTTATACTTATAGAACGCAGCCTGATTGGTTTGCAAAGTCAGTGGTCCTGGATGCCGGCTGCAGTCTTTCGGGGGTGGTTGTGCATTCTTGTCGACAAACCGGTACTGGTCTATTCAACAGGGGGTGCCTATTCTGCACATTGGGCTGGATTTTGGCTGAAACGACTGACCGGGATTCGCTGGATTGCGGAGATCCATGATCCGATGCTTTTTCCAGGCACGATTCCCGCAACAAGAAATCTCAAATTCTGGGCAAAACTGGAGGGAATGATCTGTAAAAGGGCAGATCTTGTATGGTGGTTTACGGACCAGGCATTAATTAGTGCAAGGCGACGGCATCCCGAGCTAGGCGATCGGGGAAGGGTCATTCTGCCTGGTGCTGAGCCCCCTCATGTATCAGCGAATTATTCGAAAGGAAGGGATCTGGTACTTGGGCATTTTGGTTCTCTTTCTCCGGTCAGAAGTTTACGTCCCATGGTCGAGGCATTTGCCGATTTCCGCCAAAGACATCCCGAGATGGCCAGTCGTACCTTCATTCATTGCTATGGTGGCGCAATCGATGGCCCAGGGCAACAGGCCATTCGTCAGCACCGACTGGAAGCCCATTTTTTAAATGAAGGGCGGTTGGAGCGGGATCCTGTTACGGGTCTGTCAGGTCGTGAGCAAATTCAACAACGCATGCATCAGGTTGATGGGTTGTTATTGTTGCATGGCACGACGGCGGATTGTGCGGAGTATATTCCCTCAAAATTTTACGATTACCTTTGGGCGGGACGTCCGGTTGTCGGGCTTGTACACATCAATCCCCAGCTGACTGAACTCATCACGAAACACGGGGGCTATGCTGCTGAAGTTGACCACCGAGAAGAGGTTCTTGAAATGCTTGCCCGAGTTTTTCGGGACTGGCAAGAAAACCGGATGCAAACCACGCTGCTGCGGCCCATTGACGCTGGCCAGGCCGTTACTGCGATTTTGTCAATTACCCAACGGTTTGCAGGATGATCGGACAGTTGCCGGCGCTGGGCCCCGCAGTTCGCATGATGGCCTATGGATTGTTGATTGCGCTTCCAATGAGCGTGGCTGGGGTCAATATTTTTGGTGGGCTACTGCTCATTACCGCACTCATGTCCAGAGAATTCTGGGGCGCCGGCCGCAGATTGCTGTCCAACCCAATGGTTGTAATTGCAATATTCATGCTGGGGCTACTGGTTCTGGGCATGTTCTATACCACGGGCCCACAGCAAGACGCTTTGGCTGTGCTGGCAAAATATCGAAAGTTATTGTTTATCCCCCTGTTGTTACCATTTTTTCAGGAGGATAGACATCGTACGCTGGCCATGATGCTTTTGGCGTTATCCATTTTCTTCACTGTTATGGTGTCCTGGAGCGAATTTCTGGGGCTGACCCACATCAGTGATCCGGTCTACGGCGGTCCGCCTGGCGATGCTGTCTTCAAGATGCATATCCCTCAAGGAACATTGTTTGCCCTCCAGATTGTTCTTTGCATTGGCCTGGCCTTGGCCACTCGTTCTAGAGCGTTGAAAATTATTTTAATGGGAATGGCACTTATTACAGCATTGGATATTGCCTGGGTCATGATTGGTCGTACAGGCAAGGCCTTGTTGCCGCTGATTGCCCTTTGGGCGATCTGGGAGTGGTTACGGTTGTGGCGTCCGGAAGCTAAAACCTACAGAAAAGTTGTGGTTGGTTCAATCGTCGTTATCTTTGGGGCAACGCTTTGGGCTGTTTCACGACCAAGTTCCATGTTGGGTTCAGTGATCAGAGAAATTCATCAATCTGTGGAGACAGGTATCCCGACATCGCAGGGAATGCGACTGGAGTTTTACAGCAAGGGTACTGAATTGATCGCACAACGGCCCTGGATGGGTTACGGCACAGGATCTGTAATGACACAAACCGGTGGGCTTGCCGCCAAAGCCCGGACGGAAGTTGCCCGGGTTTCCACTGTCAATTTGCATAACGAATTCCTGATGTGGGCTGTTCAACTGGGCTGGCCGGGACTTACGGCCATCCTGTTGTTTTTTGCAATCATGCTACGTGCCTCATTTAACCAGTCCATCCGCGTGGGAATTTTGATCCGAGGGCAGTGGGTGGTTTTTGTGGCCGGGTGTATGTTCAACTCATATTTACTCGACTTTGCTGAAGGCTACGCTCTGGTTTTTTCAGCCGGCATCCTTCTTCCGCTATGAAACTTGTTGACCGGTTCAAACAGATTCCAGTCATCATTGAGGTGCCCACAACCCTTGCCGTGTGCAACCCATCCATTCTGGCCACTGAATCTGGCTGGTCCGTTCTGGTGCGTGCCCTGGACCCCATACCTTATTCCGGAATGAACAAGTATTCCCTAAGCAGCGAAAACTGGCTTATTCAGTATGACAAGGACCTCAGAGCGCAATCCAAAATCAGGCTGCAGGACAGGTACATAGTGGAAAACTGTATCGAAGCTCGCAATGGCCTGGAAGATGGCAGGCTATTCGAATGGTTGGGGCGACAATGGGTGCTATTTAGCGGGCTGCAACGAAGTGAAAAGGGCTACATCAATTCCATGGTGTTGGTTCAGATCGAAGGCGAACAACTGGTCCAGCCCGTTTTACTGCCTTCACCACACCATTACCCCAGAGAAAAAAACTGGATGCCGTGGGTTCTGGGAAATGAGCTCTATCTGATCTATTCGACAACACCACTCGAAGTTTATCGTTTCGAGGGGCGTAGCCTGGTTCGCGTTCATGGAGGGGCTTACAAATTCAGGAATTCAGGGCCCATGATGTCAGGGTCGTCACAGGTCATACCGTGGGGAAACGACTATTTGGCAATTATCCATCAAAGAAACCGCGCGCCGATGGTGTCGCGCTTTATGCAGAAGTATGTGACGCGGGATCCTGATTACCAACGAAAAAAGGTGCAATTTTCCCATCGCATGTTATTGCTGGATCGCAATTTCAACGTAAAAGTGCAATCGAATGCATTTCACTTCGAAAATGATGGTATCGAGTTTTGTGCCGGTATTGCCTGTCAGGATGATCGGGTTTTAATATCCTACGGGGTGATGGATGAAAAAGCGCGTCTGATCGAACTGGATCCTTCACAAGTAGACCAGATCCTTGGGCAAAAAATCCGGCGCCCCAATATGACGAGAATTGCCCCTGTTATCGAACCACAGGCAATTCGACCCTCCGTAGACCTTATCGTTCTAAATTACAAGAATTTCAAAACGACAGCTGCATACTGTCTTGATTCATTGTGGACGCAGCTTGACCCATCCAGAATCCATGTGAAGCTGCTTGATAATGGCTCGCCCGATACCAGCATGAGAGATATTGAAGAATACGCCAAACAACACCCTGAACTGGAATATGAGTGCCTGTCTGAAAACCTGGGTTTTGCAGGTGGGATGAACTATTCAGCCCAGCAGACCCGGGGAGAGTGGCTGATTCTTGTCAACAACGATACGATATTCTTGCCAGGTAGCCTCGATAATCTATATACAGCCTTGGCATCGGCAGGCCCGGATATTGCAGCAATAGGGCCAATCACCAACGCCGCGGGCAATGCACAAGATTATTTTCTGGAAGGAACTTACGAACAGGTTCAGGCTGCTGCTGCTGCCATATTTCATAAAATTCCCATCGGGCGGCTACTGCCTGTGTATCGTCTCGATTTTTTCTGTGTGGCCATTCGCAGAACAGTGTGGAATGAGTTGGGCGGACTGGACCAGTTATATGGGTTGGGCTACTACGAAGACTTTGATTTCAGCGTCAAGGCGCGCCACGCTGGCTATCGTTTGATGATGTGTGAGGACGCATTTGTTTATCATCGCGGAGGGGTGAGTTTCAAGCAGTCCGATGCTACCAGACGTTTGATACGGAAAAATCGTGATTTGTTTACCAGCAGATATCCTGAAATTGCACTTCCTCACAAGCGAGATGGCAATCTGGAAACATTGAAGTTATATAAAAATTTGATTGAATCGGGTTATCCTGCTGAATCTTTATTGGAACGAATTGAATTGCGCATGAAAGCCCTGTCCAAGGAGGCTCCGAAAGGCCTATACAAACGGCTTCAATGGAAAAAAGCCCTGTCAGAGCTTGAATTTTGATGATAATCCGCTGATGAACAAATATCTGTGTTACAGGATATCCAGTCGGGCTAACGCCAAGCCCAGAATTGACGGCTTTTCGAAGCTGGATTGTCTGGATAACTTACTGGCATCTTTTCCCGGCTACCGAATGATTTGCATTGCAGATAATTGCGACAAGGAAACTGAAGCAGTTCTTTCACAAAAGGGATTTTTCAGACTTGAAATTACTCGCCTGGGACAAACGCCCTCTTTTTACCATCTGGTCGAGCTTGCATTGAATGAGCTAAACGACAAGGACATCGTTTATTTCATTGAAGATGACTATCTGCATATTGCGCAAGCCAGCGAGATTCTGGAGGAAGGATTGTCGGTATTTGACTATGTGACCCTGTATGACCACCCAGACAAGTACGGTGTCTTTGGAAAGGGCAAAAACCCTTACGTCAATGACGACAAATTGTCTGAACCTACCAGGATATTCAAGGGTCGTCAGGCTCTGTGGAGAACTACTAACTCGACCACACACTCTTTTGCCTGTCATGTGGGTACGTTGCGAGAAGATCGATTGATATGGTTAGGCCGATTGAAACTTAGACCCAAGCTTCAGGATTTTTATGACTGGATATTTCTTACAAAACCGGGATTCAATGGGGGCAGACTGAAATTAAAGATTCTGGTCCGACAAGGGCTTGCATACCTGGCCATGATTGCCGGATTTAGAAAGCGTACGTTGGGCGTCCCCGTTCCATCAGCTTCGGCACATCTGGAGGCCAAATTTCTACCCGATGGATTCGATCTTAGACAATACCAACACAAAATACTGCCAAGATGAGTATTAAATCCATCCTGTCCTATTTCAGGGTATTTCGAAGAGCATTTCTGATCAATTCCTGGTCCATTAACCACTCCCAGTTTGGGGAAGAGGCTGTTTTAAAACATATCATCACGCAGGCCAAAGGATTTTATGTAGATGTAGGATGCTGGCACCCAAAAAAGTTTTCCAACACATGGTTTCTCTACAAACGCGGCTGGCGTGGCGTCAACATAGACATGGGGGAGATCAAGATCAAAACTTTCCAATGGGTGCGCCCGGAAGATCACAATGTCGTGGCAGCAGTGTCAGATGGAAGGAATACAGTAACGGTGCAAACTGACAAGGATTTTTCAGTTGGTGAGCAAATCGTAACGCCAGATCAACCTTTGCGTAACGGATTTGCACAAACCAGAACAATGGAAACGCATACGTTGACAGAAATTCTGGACCGTTCCCGGTTTTCGGGCAGAACCATTAACCTGCTTAACATTGATGCTGAAGGTCATGATATTCAAGTGCTGAAAGGCCTCGATTTCGTTCGCTATGCGCCCGAGATGATCCTGGTTGAATGCTACGCACAGTCTCTTGAAGAATTGACCAGATCCCCGCTTAACGAATTTTTGGTACAAAAGGGGTACTCCCTGTTTAATTGGGTGGGTCCAACGCTTTTTTATAAAAGGGATAAAGCCATTACAACGTAGTCAGGATTTCTGATTGCAAATTTACGTATGAACTATCCAGGACATGGCCTCCCTCGAACATCTTAGTCACCCCAAGTATCGCACTGACATTGATGGT